>MDTG01025909.1_pt1 | contig 32971 bp, 37 predicted proteins | sample 811421 | NCBI WGS metagenome assembly MDTG01 (sample SAMN05326645, study PRJNA326480) | marine metagenome | isolation source: seawater | place: Pacific Ocean: South East | collected 2011
GTATTTACGGGGATATAATACCTTTTGCATTATTCGTAATAGCTTCTTTTACTGATTTTTTGGATGGTCTTTTGGCTAGAATGTATAAAGAAGAGTCTAAATTAGGAGAACTATTAGATCCAATCGCAGATAAAATTATAGTTGCAACAGCCTTGATATTGTTAGTAATGGACGGGACAATAAAGAGTTTTGAAGTAATTGCAGCAATTATCATACTCACAAGGGAAATATTAATATCTGGATTAAGAGAGTTTTTAGCAAAAGGAAAAGTTAATATGCCTGTGTCAAGCCTAGCTAAATTAAAAACTTTCCTTCAAATGTTTTCAATTTCAATATTACTATTAGGTGAAACTGGTAATAAATTTATAAATTTTCAAGACTACAACGCTCAAACTATAGGAATAATATTATTATGGTTATCAGCATTCTTAACTTTATATACTGGATACGATTATTTAAGAAAGGGTATAGATCACGCTATATCTGAGGATGAGAAAAATTAAGCGGCTTTCTTTTTTCTTACTATCACTTGATATGAATCAGACAAGTCTATAATTACATCACACACCTTATAGCTAAATTCATTAATTTGAGAAACTGGTGTAACCTCTGCGGCAGTTCCAGTTAAAAAACATCCTGCAAAATTACTTAACTCATCAGGTTTAATTTTTCTTTCATATACTTTTATTTTTTTAGATTTTGCAATTTCAATTATTGTTCTCCTTGTTATGCCATCTAAAAATGAGTCAGGAATAGGAGTGTGTAAATTGCCCTCTTTATCCTTAAAAAAAACATTAGCGCCAGTAGCTTCAGCTACATTACCTTCGTAATCTAACATTAGTGAATCTGTAAATCCTTGTCTTTCAGCTTCGTGTTTTGAAAGTGTGCATATCATATACAATCCAGAGGCTTTAGTATCCCAAGGAATCGTATTGGGCGCAGGACGTCTCCAATTAGATATATTTAATTTGATACCTTCAAGTTTTAATTTTGGATCAAAATATGACCCCCATTCCCAAGTAGCGATAGCTACATGGATTTTTGTTTGTTGAGCAGATATTGCCATCATTTCACTACCTCTCCATGCCACAGGTCTCACATACCCATTTTTAACTTTTTGATTTATAATAATTTTTTTTGATGCTTCATTAATTTCATTTTCACTATATGGGATTTCAAAACCCATTCTCCGAGCTGAATGAAAAAACCTTGAAGTGTGCTCTTCTAATTTGAAGATATCTCCGTCGTAAACTCTTTCTCCTTCAAATACGCAGCTTGCATAATGTAGTCCGTGACTTAAAACATGCAAATTCACATCTTGCCAATTAACAAGTTGATTATTGTACCAAATTTTTCCTTCTCTTTTGTCGTAGGGTATCATTAGATTTTAATAACAAAAAATATCTTTCTATGTATAATATGTCAATATAACTTACCAATATGAAACAGCTTCTATATCTTAAAGATGATCAATTAAAACAATTTATTGAAAAAATATTTATTGGTTATAGGGAGACATTTTCAGATGCAAAAAAAGTTCTTGAAAATTACGAAATAGGGGTTGCTCATCAAAAGGTTCTTCACTTAATTTCAATGTATAGTGGTATTACGATCACTGAATTATTAAAAAAACTAAAAGTTACTAAGCAAAGTCTTAATCGTGTCTTAAAGGATCTAATAAAAATAGGTGCAATTGATTTTAAGAAAGACTTGAAAGACACAAGACTAAAGCATGTTTACTTAACAAAAAAAGGAGAAGAAGTTTATTCTAGAATTTTCTCTATTCAAAAAAAAAGAATTTATAATGCTTTTTTAAACTCATCTTCATCTGAAGTTTTAAATTTCGATAATGTATTAAAAAGAATAATTGATGAATAAATTTGATGCACATATTTTAGTTGTAGACGACGATAATAGAATTAGAAATTTGGTGAAAGAGTACCTATCCCAAAATAATTTTTTAGTTTCAACAGCTTCTAATGCAGAAAATGCATCGAAGAAAACTAAGTTGGTAAAGTTTGATTTAATTGTTCTCGATGTTATGATGCCTGGTAAAAGTGGTCTTGAGTTTATATCAGAAAATAAAACGAGTTTGAATACACCCATCATTTTATTAACAGCAAAGGGAGAGTCAAATGACCGAATTGAAGGGCTAGAAACGGGAGCTGATGATTATTTGGCAAAGCCATTTGAACCAAAAGAATTGAGTTTAAGAATAAAAAATATATTAAACAAAACACAGAAGAAAAATTTAAAAAGAGTAATTGAATTTGAAACTGTCAAAATAGACTTGAATAAACTTTATATTGCTAAAAATAATAAAAATTTTAAAATAAATAATACAGAAAAGTTAATTCTTGAGAAAATGATTAATACCCCAGGAAAAACTTTCTCTAGAGAGACAATTGGTAATTTAATAAATATAAAAAAAGAGAGATCTATAGATGTTATAATAACAAGATTAAGAAAAAAAATTGAAGATGATCCAAAAAATCCTAGATTTTTACAGACAATAAGGGGTGAGGGATATGTTCTATGGATTGAATAAAACCATTAAAAAAATTTTACCGAAACAATTATTTTATAGAGGATTATTAATTGTAGCTACTCCTATAATTATTTTACAAATAACTATATCATTAGTTTTTTTTGATAGCCTATGGATTAAAACAAATAAAGGAATGACAAGAGCTTTAGTTTCTGAAATAAAAATTTTTGTAGAAGCTTATGAAAATGAAAATACAAATAAAAAATTTATTATTGAATTATTCAAAAAAAATTCAGATATTGAAATTAAATTTACAGAAAATATAAAATTACCTGAACATAAAGATGAAAGATGGTTTAGTCCAATCGATAGAACTTTGAGAAGAGAATTAAAATCTAAAAATTTAAATTATTGGTTTGATACTACTGCATACAAACAATTAGTTGAACTGAAAATAAGTTATAAAAATGGTTATTTCGAGTTTTTAATTCCTAAGGAAAGATTGACTAGTTCTTCAGCTAGAATATTTGCTTTTTGGATAACATTGCCAGCTTTTTTAGTAATATCTATAGCAATGATATTTTTAAAAAATCAAACTAGACCAATTATAAAACTTGCAGAAGCTTCAGAAAGATTTGGAAGAGGTGAAAATGTTGCGGAATTCCACCCATCAGGTGCTCTAGAGATTAGAAAAGCCGGCTATGAATTTGAAAGGATGAGAAAAAGAATTAAAAGACACTTAAATCAACGCTCAGAAATGCTTTCTGGTATAAGTCATGATTTAAGAACACCTTTAACAAGAATTAAATTACAACTGGCGTTAATTGATGACCGGAAGATAGCTTCTGAGTTGTCAGAGGATGTAGATGAAATGGAAAAAATGCTAAATGAATATTTACAATTTGCAAAAACTGGCGCTAAAGAAAAGACAAAAAAATTCGATATAAATCTATTAATTCAATCAATAACTGATAAATTTAATAAAGCAGAGATTAGCTTTAATTCAAAAAGTGAAATATTGTACGAAGGAAGAAAAGATTTACTAAAAAGATGCTTCAGTAACTTAATTGAAAATGCATTGAAATATGGAAATAAAGTCAACATTGAAATTAAAAAATTAAGAAAAGACTTGATGATTACAATAGATGATGATGGACCAGGGATTGATGAAAATGAGTATGAAAATGTATTCAAACCCTTTTATAAAATTGATAAAAGTAGGTCAGAGACAAAAAATAGCGTTGGTTTAGGAATGTCTATATCTTCAGATATTACTAGATCCCATGGGGGCAGGATTGATCTTGACAAATCAAGCATGGGGGGTTTGAGAGTTAAAGTTTTTTTACCTTTTTAGATTTTTTTTTTTTACTTAAAATATCTAATTTTTTCTCAAGCACCTCTACCCTTTTTTTCAAAATATCTGTCTCTTCTTTTCCTGTAATTTTCATTTTAAAAATAAAATCGTCTCTTTTTGACCTGCATATATTTATAATTTCATTACTAATATCTCTATAGCTTGTAATACCTTGCTCAAGCAATTTACTAAATTTATCGAACAGATCTTTAGATTTTCTCATATTAATAATTTTAAATTGTAAAAATAAGTTTATAGTATTTTTCATTAATGTTTATCAATAATTTTGACCCAGTTGCTTTTAGTATCTACTTTATTGACATAAAATGGTACTCAATATCTTATATAGCCGGAATTTTATTAGGTTGGATTTATATAAAAAAAATTATAATTAAAAATAATGATATTAACAAAGTTTTTGATCAATTAATATCTAATCTAATAATTGGTATTATATTAGGTGGTAGGTTGGGATATGTTCTGCTATACAACCTTGATTATTACTTAACAAATCCACTTAAAATATTTTATATATGGGAGGGAGGCATGTCATTCCATGGTGGTATGGCAGGTGTAATAGTTGCAACTTATTTATTTTCAAAAAAAGAAAAAAAAGAAACCTTTTTTTTTTTAGATTTAATAGCCTGCGTGGCTCCAATTGGAATATTTTTTGGGAGAATTGCTAATTTTATTAATTCTGAACTATACGGGCGAGAAACGGACATTTTGTGGTCTGTAAAATTCGTAAAAATTGATAACTTACCACGACATCCTTCTCAGATTTATGAAGCATTATTTGAAGGAATTTTATTATTTATTATTTTAAACATTATACAAAAAAGATATTCATATTTAAGAGGTATTATTTCTGCTTTATTTTTAATTATTTACTCTATATTTAGATTTATGATTGAATTTACAAGAGAACCTGACAGTCAAATTGGTCTAATTTATTTTAATTTAACTATGGGTCAAAACGTAAGTATTTTAACTTTTGTTACCGGATTGATAATTTTTTATATTAAATATGAAAAAAAATAGATTAAGAATTTTACCACTAGATAAGTATATAAATGAGTGTCTTTACAATACTAACTTTGGCTTTTATTTTAAAAAAAATCCTTTTGGTAAAAATGGGGATTTTATTACTAGTCCGAATATTTCAGTTTTGTTTTCAGAAATTATTTCAATATGGATTGTAATGTATTGGAAAAGTATTAATTGTCCAAAGAAATTAAATATAGTTGAGCTTGGTGCAGGAAATGGTGAAATGATTTATCAAATAAATAAAACAACTAAAAAATTTTCTGATTGTCACAAATCATTAAAATTTTATATTATTGAAAAAAGTAATATGCTAATTAAAATTCAAAAAAAGAGACTAATTGGAGAAAATTTCAAGTGGATAAAAGAAGTAAATAATTTGGAAAAAAATATAACATTATTTGTAGGTAACGAGTTTCTGGACTCATTTGCGATTAAGCAATTTGAAAAAAAAAAAATATTTGGTTTGAGAAATATGTTAAAGAAGGTAAAAAAATAAATCAAATTATCGAAAGAGAAACAAATATTCAAAACCTTGAGCGAAAAATTGGATTTAATCTGTCAAAAAGCCAAAGTTTTATTGAAATATCTTTGGAACAGATAAAATTTTTAAAAGAAATATCAAAATTTTTGAATAAATATAATGGCGGAATGCTTTTAATTGACTACGGATATTCTGATAAAAAAATGTTTAATAGTTTGCAAAGTGTTAAAAAGCATAAATTTAGCAATTTTTTAAAAGATAAAGGGGATAGTGACATAACCCATCTAGTAAATTTTAATCTTTTAAAAAAAATTTTAGTTAAATATAAATTGAAAATTGTAGGTTTTGCCGATCAAGGAGATTTTTTGAGACGGATGGGTATTTTTGAACGTGCAGAAATAATAGCAAAAAATCTAACTTTTTTGGAAAAATCTGACTTATTTTACAGATTAAAAAGAATTACTGACAAAAAAATAATGGGTGGGCTATTTAAAGTAATATTTGCGAATAAAAAAAAAATAAATTTTCAATACGGTTTTAAAGATGATCCAATCAAGAAATTTGAAAAAATATAAAAATCTGTCCCATTATTTTTTTAGTAAAAAAGGTGGGGTTTCTAAAGGAATTTATGAATCACTCAATTGTGGTGTAGGATCTAGAGATAGAAAAAATAACATTAAAAAAAATCTAAATATTGTTAAAAAAAAAATAGGATGTCATAAAAATAAACTTATATTGTTAAAACAAATCCATAGTAATAAAATTTATAAAATTAATAATTTGCCAAAAAAAAGATTAGTTGGGGATGGTTTAATTACAAATAAAAGGGGTGTTGCTCTAGGAATTCTCACAGCTGATTGTGCTCCTGTTTTTATATATGATAAAAAATTAAACAAAATTGCTGCTTTCCATGCTGGATGGAAAGGTGCATATAAAGAAATTACGGAAAATACCATAAAGGCTTTAATTAGAGATGGATCTAAGATCAAGGACATGATTTCAGTAATTGGACCATGTATTTCACAGAAAAATTACGAGGTAAAAAAAGAATTTTTTAAAAAATTTATACGAAAAAATAAAATCAATAGGTGTTTTTTTTTAGTTAAAAATAATATGTTTTATTTTGATTTAGCAAAATATATTAAATTTCAAATCAAAAAATTTGGTATAAATATTATTGAAATCCTTAAAAAGGATACTTTTGTTAGAAATAATAATTTATTTAGTGCAAGATATTCTTTAAAAAAGAAATATAACGATTATGGTAGAAATATATCAATAATTATGATTAAATAGATTTTCTTAAAAATGAAACTTTTAGCTGGGAATAGCAACAAAAACCTCAGTCTAAAAATATCCAAGTTTTTAAAAAATAGATTAGTAAATTCAAGTATTAAAAAATTTAGTGATGGTGAAATTTATATAGAAATACACGAGAATATTAGAGGTAATAGTATTTTTATTGTTCAATCTATATCCTCACCTGCAAATGATAATTTGATGGAGTTACTTTTGTGTATAGATGCTTTAAAAAGATCGTCCGCAAAAAATATAACTGCTGTTATACCTTATTTTGGATACGCAAGACAAGATAGGAAAGTTGTTCCAAGAACATCTATATCTGCAAAAATGGTTTCAAATTTAATTACAAAAGCTGGAGCAGATAGAGTGGTAACATTAGATTTACATTCTGGTCAAATTCAAGGTTTTTTTGATATTCCTGTAGATAACCTATTTGCAACACCAATCTTTGCTAGACACATAAAAAAAAAGATTAAAGATAATAATTTAATTTGTGTAGCTCCTGATGTAGGAGGGACTGCAAGAGCTAGAGCATTAGGCAAAATGTTAAATATTGGTCTTGCTATAGTCGACAAGAGAAGACCATCACCTGGAAAATCTGAGGTAATGAATGTAATCGGTAATGTTAACAATAAGACATGCATTATAGTTGATGATATAATTGATTCTGGTGGCACAATAGTTAATGCAGCTAAGATTTTAAAAGAAAAAGGTGCAAAGGATGTGCATGTATATGTATCACATGGAGTTTTAAGTGGTAATGCTGTTGATAAAATAAAAAAATCGAAAATAAAAAACCTAGTTATAACAGATACCATAGATAATTCCCAAAAAGTTAAAAAAGCTAGAAATATTGAGATATTATCAATATCAAATTTAGTTGGAGAGGCTATAAAAAGAATTTCAAATTCCACATCAGTATCTGATTTATTTAATTAATACTTGTAAATATGTAATCCATAGGCTAAAAAATCTTCTCTTTATGAATTCGTTAGAGGCAACAATTAGAGTTACAAACACAAAAGGACAGCTGTCAGAGCTAAGAGGAAATGGATTTGTGCCAGCAGTAATGTATGGTGGAAAAGAGGAAAATAAAAATATTTCACTTGATAAAAAACAAGTTAAATCACTTATTGAAAAAGAAAATTTTTCATCTGATGTTATAGTGTTAAAGATAGAAGGAAAAGAGTACAATGTGCTTGCCAGAGAAGTCATGTTTGACACGGTAAGTGATGAACCAATACATATCGATTTTTTAAGAATTGTATCCGGATCAAAGATTAATTTAAATATTCCTGTAAAATTTTTGAATAACGATAAATGTCCAGGTTTAAAACGAGGAGGTGTATTAAATATAGTTAGAAGAAAAGTTGAGTTAAGATGTCCTTCAGAAAATATTCCAAAAGAGATTATTGTTGATCTAGATAATTTAGACATTGGCGCTAGCATAAAAATTTCCTCTGTAAAGCTACCTGAAAATGTAAAACCAATCATTGTTGACAGAGATTTTGTTATAGCTACCGTTGCCGCACCTACTATTGTGAAAGAACCAGAAAAACCTGCAGAAACTACTGAAGAAGGTAGTGAAGTTGGAGATAGCAGTACTTCAGAGGCATCTGCGGAAGGAAGTGATGAGAAAGGTAAAGCATCTGCGGATAGTGATAAAAGTAAAGAAGGTGACAAGAAAGAAGATCAGAAAACCCCATCTGAAAAAAAATAATTTATTAATTAAAATCAAAGAAAATATATAAATATGTTACTATTCGTAGGTCTAGGAAATCCAACACCTGATAGCCAAAATAATAGGCACAACGTTGGCTTCAAAATTATCGACGCAATTAACAATAAATTTAGTCTATCTAAACAAAAACCAAAATTTAAAGGTCTTCTAACAACTGGTCAGATTAGTAACAAAAAAATTTATGCTATAAAACCTTTAACATTTATGAATAATTCTGGAATTTGTATTAGAGAATTAATAGAATATTTTAAAATGGATGCAGAGAATGTAATTGTTTTTCACGATGATCTTGATATTGATTTTGGTAAGATAAAAGCAAAATTTGGAGGATCTAGCGCAGGGCATAATGGTATTGAGTCAATTGACAACTTTATTGGCAAGGAATACTCAAGAGTAAGAATTGGTATTGGCAAACCTGACAAAAAAATATCTACTTCTGATTATGTTCTTAAAGATTTTAGTGAAGACGAGGTTGAAAAGTTAAATTATATAACTGAAAATATAGTTAATTCAATTTCAATGCTTATAGATAGAAAATTAGATTTATTCTCTAGTACAGTAAATAATAAGTAATGAGTTTGAAATGTGGAATTGTAGGATTACCAAATGTTGGAAAGTCTACTTTATTTAACGCCTTAACTTCATCAAGCAAAGCGCAAGCGGCAAACTTTCCTTTTTGTACAATTGAGCCGAATATGGGAATTGTACCAGTACAAGATAAAAGATTAGACAAATTAGTTGATATATCTCAATCTAAAAAAAAAATTTATACTACAATTTCTTTTGTAGATATTGCTGGTTTAGTAAAAGGCGCTTCCAAAGGAGAAGGGTTAGGTAATAAATTTTTATCTCATATCAGAGAAGTAGATACCATTATTCACATGATTAGATGTTTTGACTCTGAAGATGTTCAAAACGTTAATAAAACAGTTGATCCTATAAGGGATATTGAAATTATTGAAACAGAAATGAAATTAGCAGATATTGAGTCTATTGAGAAAAGATTGACGAAAAAAAATAAAGATAAAAATAACGATAATATCAATCAAATTTTAGAAAAATCCCTTAAATTGATTAATTCTAATAAAGATTTAAATGAAGTAAGTCAAACATTTGATGATAAATATGTTAAAATGGCAGGATTACTATGTTTAAAGCCAAAACTGTTTGTTTGTAATGTAGATGAACAAAGTATAGCGAGTGGAAATAACTATACAAAAAAGTTTATAAATAAATTTGGTGAAAAGAATACAGTAATAATTTCAGCAGAAATCGAGAATCAGATAAACCAATTAAGTAAAGATGAAAAGAATAGCTATATGAAAATTTTAAATATTAAAGAAACAGGTCTTAATAATTTAATAAAAAAAGGTTATGAATTGTTAAAAATTGAAACATTTTTTACATCAGGATCTGAGGAAAGTAGAGCATGGACAATAAAGAAGAATTGTACTGCTCCAGAAGCAGCTGGTGAAATTCATTCAGATTTTCAAAAAGGATTTATAAGAGCTGAGACAGTATCATTTGATGATTTCGTAGATTGTAACGGTTGGTTAGAGGCTAAAAATAAAGGCAAAATGAGACTTGAGGGAAAAGATTATTTAGTTTGTGATGGTGATATTTTAAACTTTCGTTTCAATACGTGACCAAATTTTTTTCATGCTAAAATATACTAATATAGTAAGAATTATTAAGTAAGAAATAGCCCTAAACCCAAATTTGTGCCTCTCCTCCAGTTTTGGTTCTGCTGTCCATGCTAGGAAGCTAACAACATCTTTCGCCATTTGTTCTGGAGTAGCTTGGGTTCCATCAGAATATGTAACAAGATCATCATATAGTTGAGGTGGCATTTTAATTTTGTTACCATACATATATTTATTATAGTATACTCCGTCATCTAACTTAATATCTTGGGGAGGATCATCATAACCTAAAAGAACTGAATAAATATAATCTGCACCTCCTGCTCTAGCTTTTACTAGAACAGACATATCTGGCGGGTATGCCCCTCCGTTAGAGACCTTTGCCTCTTGTTCATTTGCATAGGGCATTACAAATTTATCAGACAATTTAGCTGGTCTGGTAAACATTTCTCCATCACTATTAGGGCCATCAGTAACTTCGAAATTTGATGCGATTGCTTTAGCCTGCTCTTGAGAAAATTCTGGACCACCTTTTTCTGCTAAATTTCTGTAAGATACATATTTCATTGAATGACATGATGCACAAACCTCAGTGTAAACTTGATATCCTCTTTGTAATGAAGCCCTATCGAATTTTCCAAAGAATTTATTAAAAGACCAGTCTTGTTTAAGGAGATTTTGATTATCCCCAGCCGCAAATGAAAATGTTATACTAAGTAGAAATATGATTTTTGAAATGAAAAATATTTTTATTTTTTTTTTCACTTTTACCCGAGGCTATTAATTTTAAGTTTATCTTGTTTAGCCATTGCAGGATTAGATAATCCTCCTAGAACAGGTTCCGTAATGCTAAGTGGTACACTCAAGGTTCTCTCTTTTTTACCTAACAGAGGTAATATAACTAAAAAATGAATAAAATAGTAAGCTGTTGCAACCCTTGCAACAAGCAGATAGATACCTTCTGCAGGCATTGCACCCATGTAACCTAGTATTAATACATCTGCGACCAAGAACCAATAAAGTTGTTTATAAATTGGTCTGAATAAAGCTGATCTGACTTTAGAGGTATCAAGCCAAGGTAATATGACAAGCACAAAAATTGCTGCGAACATCGCAATAACTCCTAATAATTTATCAGGCACAGATCTTAATATTGCATAAAAAGGAAGCAGATACCACTCAGGCACAATATGGGCTGGTGTTACTAAAGGATTTGCCTCAATATAATTATCAGAGTGTCCTAGTATGTTAGGTGAATAAAAAACAAAAAACGCAAAGACAATTAAAAAAATTAAAAGAGCAAATAAATCTTTTATTACTATATAAGGGTGAAAAGGAACTGTGTCATTGGACGGTTTCTTTATATCTATACCAATAGGATTGTTGTTTCCAGGTACATGTAGAGCCCAAATATGCAATATGACTAATCCTAAAATTAAAAATGGAAATAGGTAATGCAAACTAAAGAATCTTGTAAGCGTAGGGTTATCTACTGAATAACCGCCCCATAACCAATGGGTAACACTTTCACCAATTAGTGGAATGGCACTAAAAAGATTTGTTATAACCGTAGCTCCCCAAAAACTCATTTGCCCCCAAGGAAGAACATACCCTAAAAAGGCTGTTGCCATCATTAAGAAATAAATTAACATACCTATAATCCATATCATTTCCCTTGGAGATTTATATGAGCCGTAATAAAGCGCTCTAAATATATGAATGTAAACTGCTAGAAAAAACATAGAAGCTCCATTTGCGTGAACATATCTTATCAACCATCCGTAGTTGACATCTCTCATTATATGTTCAACACTGCTAAAAGCTAAGTCAGCATGGGCAACATAATGCATCGCAAGTACTAAACCGGTTATTATTTGGGTGATTAAACAAAAAGTTAAAATTCCTCCAAAAGTCCACCAATAATTTAAGTTTTTAGGTGTAGGGTAATCTGTCAAATGATTTGCAAGAGTTAGTAATGGTAAACGATCATTAAACCATTTTCCAAATTTTGAACTAGGTACGTATTCGTGATTACTCATGTTTATCCAATCTTTATAGTGTTACTGTCCACAAAAGTATACTCTGGGACTTCGAGATTTGTTGGTGCGGGTCCACTTCTAACTCTCCCAGAAGTATCATAATGAGATCCATGACATGGACAAAACCACCCCCCCTCAAAATCTCCTTTATTGGTTAAAGGAACACATCCCAAGTGAGTACAGATACCTAAGGTGACCAACCACTCAGGATTTTTTGCTCTGTCTTCATCCTTCTCTGGATGCTTTAGTTCTTTTAAGTCAACTTGTCTTGCGCTTTCAATTTCCTCATTAGTACGTCTTTTTATAAAAACTGGTTTGCCCCTCCATAATACTGTTATAGCCTGACCTGGCTGAACTGAGCTGATATCAACTTCAGTACTGGCCAATGCTTTGACTGAGGCATCTGGATTCATTTGATCTATTAATGGCCAAACGGCTGCACCAACTCCAACTGCTCCAGCGGCCGTAGTAGCCGTTAAAATGAAATCTCTTCTATTATTTTTTTTATCTGATTCGGACATTTAAATTATTAAATTTTTAGTTATATGATTTATATAGTAGAAGAAAGATATTTTTCTATGGTAAGAATGACACATAAAGATTGGAAATACAGGCCTAAAATAGCACTATATGAACCGGATATACCACAAAATACTGCCGCAATTGTTAGAACTTGCTCATGTTTGGGGGCTTTATTAGAAATAATAGAACCATGTGGTTTTCTGCTTTCTGATAAAAGGTTTAAAAGAGTTGTTATGGACTATATGGAATTAGATAAGATTAAATTTTACAAATGTGAAAACGATTTTTTTGAAGCTAAAAAAAACGAGAGAGTGATACTAATGACAACAAAAACAAAAAAAATATATACTAAGTTTAATTTTTTTAAAAATGACACAATACTTTTCGGTAGAGAAAGCTCTGGTGTTCCTGAAGAAGTTCATCTTAAGGTTCAACACCGATTGACAGTACCAATGATTGATAAAAAAAGATCATTAAATTTATCGTCATCGGTGGCTATAGTTTTAGCAGAAAACTTAAGGCAAACAGGATTTTAAATGAAATCTGAAATTAAAAGAAGATTAGCAAAAAACTGGTTTCAAATATTACAGGAAGTAATTTGTAAAGACATAGAAGATATTGAAGGCAAAAAAAATATTTTTAAAATTAATGAATGGAAAAGAGGAAAAAAAAAAGACGAAGGTGGGGGTGAGTTTAGAATACATGAAAACGGAAAAGTATTTGATAAAGTAGGTGTAAATTTTTCTGAGGTTTTTGGGGAATTTTCAAAAGAATTCAAAAATAGAATTCCAGGTACAGATAAGAAGTCTGATTTTTGGGCTTCTGGAATATCTGTAGTTATGCATATGAAAAATCCTCATGTTCCTGCAATGCATTTTAATACTCGATACATTGAAACTAGTCATAGCTGGTTTGGGGGAGGTATGGATGTAACTCCATGTATAAAAGATTCTAAGATGACAAAAAATTTTCATAAAGACTTAAAAATAATGTGTAATATGCATAACAAAAGATATTATAATAAATACAAGAAATGGTGTGACAGGTATTTTTATTTACCACACAGGAATGAGCCAAGAGGAATTGGAGGTATATTTTTTGATTATTTAAAAAAGGATTATGAAAAAGATTTTCATTTTGTAAGGGATGTAGGCCTTGTATTCAAAAAAACTTTTCGAGAAATAATTAAAAAAAACAATAATAAAAAATACAACTCTAAACATAAAGATTTGCAGTATATTAAGAGAGGAAGATATGTGGAGTTTAATTTATTATATGATAGAGGAACAAAATTTGGTTTACAGACTGGTGGCAATGTAGAGGGTATATTAATGTCATTACCTCCAGTAGCAAAGTGGAAATAAAATGGATAAAGAACCGATAACTGTCAGTGGTTTAAAAAAATTAAAAGAAGAATTGAAATTTTTAAAAGAGATAAAAAGACCTGAAATTGTATCTGCTATATCTGAGGCAAGATCGCATGGAGATCTAAAAGAGAATGCAGAATATCATGCTGCTAAAGAACAACAATCCCTTAATGAGGGAAGAATACAAGAAATTGAAGACAAAATAGCAAGAGCAAATGTAATTGATATCACAAAACTTAATAATGATGGCAAAGTAATTTTTGGTTCAACTGTATATTTGCAAAATTTAGATACTAATGAAAAAATTAATTATAAAATAGTTGGTAGAGATGAGGCTGATCTTAAATTGAAATTAATTTATTTTCAATCACCTATAGGGAAAGGAATAATTGGAAAAAAAAAAAAAAGATTTAGTTGAAATAAAAACACCTTCAGGTAATAAAAATTTTGAAATAATTGATGTTAAATACGTTTAATTTAATACAATCTTCTTAATTTGAGCGTCAGTAATTTTAAAATTGTTATTAATCCATACATTTTCTAAAATTTTAAGTTTTTCACCCAACTCCCTTCCCTCTTTAAAATTATATTCGTTTATTAAATTTTTTGCTTTAAGTGGAAATACTGGAACTTCTTTATTGATAAATTTTCTCTTTAAATCTAACAATTTTTTTGGATAACTGCTTGATTGCAAAATCTTGAAATCTATTAGGTCTATTGTCATTTGAGTACCATTCAAATAATGGATTTTAGAGATGTTTTTATATTCGAAAAAATTTTTTTTTGTAATATTTTTATAATTATTTTTGAGAAATAAAATTTTTTTCTTTTCTTGATTTGATATATTGTACTTAAACACGAAATAGTCCGCATTATCCGTATTATCGATAATTGATAATGATATTAAAAATATAAAATCCTTATTGAGTATTAAATTTTTTTGATCACTACTTAATTTATTAAAAATACTTAGATTTTTAAGCTCTGGAAATATTAGGAAAACTACTTCCTGTGAAAATTGGTCTTCAGCTAAACTATAAAATTTTGGAGATAAAAAAATTTTTTTTAATTCATCTATTAATCTATTTTTCGATAATTTTTTAATTCCTGATATATTTTTTTTAATAACTTTTTTTATATTAACTTCATGATCAATTTCACTATAATTTAAATGAAATCTAATATATCTTAGTATTCTTAAATAGTCTTCTTGAATTCGATCTTCAGCATTTCCGATAAATTTAACTAAACCTTTTTTTAGATCAATCATTCCATTAAATGGATCATACAGATTTCCACTAAGATCGGAATAAATACTATTAATAGAAAAATCTCTTCTTGCAGCATCAGCATACCAATCATCTGTAAACATTACTTCAGCATGTCTTCCGTCGGTTTTAATATCTTTTCTTAGAGAAGTTATTTCAAATTTTTTATCATTGATTATTGCAGTTATTGTTCCATGTTTTATTCCAGTTGAAAAGTAATTAATTTTATTTTTTTTTAAAATTTCTATTATTAAATTTGGATTTATATTTGTTGCAAGATCTAAGTCATCAATTTTTTCCTCATTAAGTATTTTTCTTACACATCCTCCTACAAATCTTATCTCGGTTTTTTCATCAAAATTCATAAAACAATTAAAAAGATGACTAACTTCGTAACAATTTTTTAATTTCAAAAATTCTATATCTTTAAATGTTTTTTTTTTATTTGAATTTATTAATTTACTAATAATATTTTTCATATTTGGCTGGGGCGCTAGGATTCGAACCTAGGAATGGCGGTACCAAAAACCGCTGCCTTACCACTTGGCTACGCCCCAAAAAGTTTTTGTTATTATAGTTAAAACTTTATATAGTTTTGGTCAAGATACACCAATAATTTTTATATTTTTTTTTTAATATTTTTGTCCCATGCAATGCGTGATTTTTGTTCAAAAAATACCCAACAAATGTCGATCCTGATCCAGTCATTCTTGATACAACAATATTTGGTAAATTATTTAAAGTTTTTTTAACATTCTTAAGTTTTGGATGTTTATTTAATACTAATATTTCTAAATCATTTCTAAATTTCTTTATATCCTTAATACTCAGATAACTTACTTTTTTAGGCTTTAAAATAGATTTACTAAAACTTTTTACTTTTCTATAAATTATACCAGAATTACACCCAAATTTGGGCTTTATTAAAACTATAGGTAAATTGATCTTTTTATTTATCCTATAAACTTTTCCGTCAGTTTTTAATATAGTTGGTTTATTACTTAATCCTAAAATAACATCCGACCCAATTTTTTTACATATATAATTGATTGTCTTGTTATCAACATTTATTTTTCTAAATTTAATAAAATAATTTAATAAGGTTGCCGCATTCATAGACCCACCTCCCATACCAGATTTTAAAGGTATATTTTTTTTTATTTTGATAAAATATTTTTTATTTTTAAGTAAATTTTTTTCATCTAATAAATTAAGTAAATTAATTATTGTATTATTTTTATTTATATTTTTTGAAAAACGTCCAATGAATTTAATTTCATGCTTTTTTTTAGTTGATGGTTTTATGTAAATTTCATCATGTAAGTTTAAAAAAAAAACTAATGTTTCAATTTTATGTATATTTTTTAACTTACCTAATACCCCTAAATGACAATTAATTTTAGCATGAGATTTTACAATCATTTTTTAAGAGTTATTTAAACCATGAAGTAGCTTTTTTTTTATGGAAATCTTGTCTATATCTGGGGAGTGTTCACTATTTAAAACATTTTTCCAATAATACTTTGCTTGTATTTTTCTTCCTAACATCCAAAGTGTATCACCATAATGATCTACAATTACACTGTCTGCCGGTTTTAATTGAATAGCTTGATTTAGAAATTTTTCTGCCATTTGATAATTCCCAATTATGAAATAAGCCCAACCTAAAGAATCTGCTATATATGGATCATCTTTTTTTTGATTATATGCCAACTTTAACATATTAATTGCTTCCTCCAATTTGAATCTTCTTTCAAGCCAGCTATATCCAAGATAATTTAATATATATGGATCTTTTGGTTTTATATTTAAAGAATTTATCAGGTCCCTATCAGAATTAAAGTAATCGCCCAACCTTTCAAAGCTACTACCACGTCTATAAAGTGTGTCAGCGTATTCAAACGTGTTGTTTTCAACTAATCGAAGAACCATATCATAGTACTCAATTGATTTTCTATATTTTTTAAAATTTTTATAAATATTACCTAAATCAAAATAAACCTTCTCGTTTAAATTTTTAAGTTCTGAAAGATTTTTTTCAATATACTTGATGGCAGAAGCTTCATCTTTTGTTAAAGATACAATTTGTGCTTTTTTTTTAATTTTATACCACTTATATATCTGTTCATTTTTCCCAATCTTATTAAGTATGCTAGATGACTTATCATATTTCTCTAACAAAAAATAATTTTCTGCTTTCAGAGATAAATTAAAATAAAACTTTGGGTTAAGGAAATTCGAGATACTTAAATAAAAATTTGATTTGTTAAAATTCTCTTGAGAGCTGTATAAGTTTGAAATTATAAAGTAAAACTCAGAAATTAAATTATTTGGTTTTTGACAAGAAAAAAATTCACTAAACTTATAATACTTTTCATTTTCTACCCATTTTTTTGACTGAGCTATTAATAGATTGGTATCAAATATATTAATTGTTTCTGAAATATTTTTAATTTTTTTTATCTCTTTTTTATTGAATAAGTAATTAAAATAAAAAAATAAATATCTAGAATAGTCGTTATTTTCAGAATTTAAAAGTGAGGAAAAATATTGATCAGCATCTTCATTGTTTAAATAACATTCTTGGAATGCCTTAAAAATTAGACTTAATTTTCCATAATCTGGATTATTTTCCGCTCTTTCATTATTCATAAAAAGGTAAAGATAATTATTTAGTGTTTCATAAATAATTTTTTCATAATTATTTCCATTCGATAAACTTTTTATATCCATCAAGTAATTTTGTGCTGAAAGAAAATCATTTTTATGTATAGAGTCAGTAAATAATAATAATTTTGCTTCAAAAAAATTTGTAAATTTTTTATCTTTAGTATTTTTTAATTCTTTTACAGCTTTAGCAAATTGATTATTTTCGACTAAAACAAATACGTAATTTTTCAGGAAGTTTTTATGATTTGATGAGAGGCTTTTCGATTGATTAAAATATTTTAAAGCCTTTTCGCCATTATTATTATTTTTAGACAATATAGCTGAAAAATAATTCGATAAATACCTCTGGTTGAATAATTTTTTTTCGTTAATTTTAGAAAATGTTGCAGTTTGGTGTAATATTAAAAATAATAAAATAATGAAAAATTTATACATAAATTATTTTTATGACTTTTAAATTAAAAAATCAAAAAGAGTTGTTAAAAATATACGGTATAAAACAAACATTTAGCAAAAATCCGATATCTAGGTTAAAAATAAAACCCAGAGTAGAAGACAAATTCAAATTATTAAATCTATTAAAAGAAAAAATTAAGAATGTAGATAATTGTAGATTAAAAAAATTTGCTAAAAATCTTGTTTTTAGTGACGGCGATATCTCAAGTCCTATTATGATTATTGGGGAGGGACCCGGTCAAAAAGAAGATGAGATCGGGAAACCTTTTGTGGGAGATGCGGGTAGTCTGTTAAATAAAATGTTAAATGCAATAAATATTAAAAGAGAGAATGTTTATATTACAAACGTAGTGAATTATAGACCACCTAACAATAGAAAACCTGAAACGTCAGAAATTCAAAGGTATGCAGAATTTCTAAAAGAACACATAGTATTAATAAATCCAAAAATTTTAATTTTAATGGGAAGTACTGCAATGGAGGCCTTATTAGGAAATAAAGACAAAATTTCTAATATTAGAGGAAAATGGTTTGATATTTTGATAAACAATTTTTCTTATAAAACAATAGTTACATTCCATCCAGCATATTTACTAAGACAACCTGAGCAAAAGAAATACTCGTGGGAAGATCTTAAACAAATCAAAAAAAAAATAGATAATTTAGTTTTAGCTTAATGATTAAACAAATCGTTGCAGGAGTTGATGAAGTCGGAAGAGGCAGCCTGGTAGGTCCTGTCTTCGCAGCAACTGTTATATTTAAAAGAAAAATAGATAAAAAAAAAATTAAAGACTCAAAAAGACTTTCAAAAGAAAAAAGAAATAGATTAGAAAAATATATTAAAAAAAGCTCGTTTTGGAGTATTAGCTCATCATCTTTAAATGAAATTGAAAAATTAAATATTTTAAACGCAAGTTTGTTGGCCATGAAAAGATCTATAAAAAAACTTAAACTAAAACCGACGATAACATTTGTAGACGGAAATAAATTACCAAAAATGAAAGGTTATAAACTAAAGTCTGTAATTAAAGGCGATCAAACGATTTCTGAAATTTCAGCAGCATCTATAATTGCAAAGGTTGCTAGAGACAGACTTATTACAAAAATGTCAAAAAATTATAAAAAATATTCTTGGAATAAAAATGCAGGTTACGGGACGAAAGAACATTTGAAAGCCATAAAAAAATTTGGCATAACTAAACACCATCGAAAAACCTTTGCCCCTATACACAACATGTTGAGTCGAAGTTAAATCTTATAACAAATTGAGTCCACTTTTTTCAATCTCTGGTTGACGTATTATATACGCTCAAGTCTAATTGATTTTTTTGAAAATGGTAACAAACAATTTAAATAATAAAATAATTAATGGTGATAGTTTAAAAGAATTAAAAAAAATTCCTGATGAATCATTTAATCTAATTTTTGCAGATCCTCCTTATAATTTACAATTACAAAATAGTTTAACCAGACCGGATACTTCAAAAGTTAATGCGGTGATAGATAAATGGGACCAATTTAAAAGCTTCAAATCTTATGACAAATTTACTTATGAATGGCTAAACGAATGTAAAAGGTTATTAAAAAAAGACGGATCTCTTTGGGTCATAGGAAGTTACCACAATATTTTTAGAGTCGGGAAAATAATTCAAGATCTTAGTTTTTGGATACTAAATGATGTAATTTGGAATAAAAATAATCCAATGCCGAATTTCAGGGGCACCAGGTTTACAAATGCTCATGAAACATTAATTTGGGCATCAAAAAGTAAAAAATCAAAATACACTTTTAATTATCAATCAATGAAATCTTTTAATGATGATTTGCAAATGAGATCAACATGGAACTTGCCAATTTGTAACGGAAAAGAAAGATTAAAAGATAATGGAGTAAAGGTTCATTCAACTCAAAAACCAGAGGCATTACTTCATAGAATAATATTAGCATCTTCAAACAAAAATGATTTTATTTTAGATCCCTTTTTAGGTTCAGGAACGACCGCTGTAGTTTCAAAAAAATTAGGACGATCATACTTTGGCATTGAAAAAGAAAAAAAATATTATGAGGCTGCAATTAGAAGAATAAAAAATACTAAAATGATAAAAGATGAATATTTAGATATAGTCAAAAATAACAAGACAAAACCCAGAATACCTTTTGGGTCATTAATAGAATTAGGAGTTATAAAACCTGGAACAGAAATTTATGACCAAAAAAAAAAAATTTATGCAAAAGTCATGGTTGACGGAAGTATCAAACATAAGGGAAATGAAGGATCTATTCATAAAGTTGCAGCTCAAATATTAGGGGCAGAAAGTTGTAATGGTTGGACGTATTGGCATTATGAAGTGGGAAACAGCTTAAAACCTATTGACGATCTCAGACAGAGTTTAAAACCCGGATTCTAAGTTTTATAAATTTTACCTAAATAATTCTCTAAAAAACTTCGATTTTGTGAAAAACGTTTCAAAAAAAGATTCCTAAAATAAATATTTATTGGATTCTTGAGATGAAAGGCAAAGTGATTAATTGAGGATCTAGAATGTATTTGTCTAGTCTTTAAAACTCTAGTCTTATAATAATTTGATGAATTATTAAGTAGATCACCATAAAGCTCATTGGCCGCCTCTATTGATTGTGACGCTCCTTGTGCAAACGAAGGTGGAAATGAAAAAAATGCATCACCAATAAAAAAAACATTTTTAGATTTAGGTATATGTATTTTTTTGCTTACGAAGATTGGAAAGCATTTTAATTCTTTAACTATTTCAATTAAATTAAAATTAGATTTTAAAGATATTTGATTTGCCAAATTATTTATAAAAGTTTTATCATTAAATAAATTTTTATTAGAAATATCAACTTCGATTAGTTCTTTTCTTATAATTGATATGAAATTGGACTGTTTATTCTGATTAACAGGATAAATCACAAAATGAAAATTAGGCCCTAAATATAATGAAATATCTTTGTTGTAAAAATCATGAATATTTCCTCTTAATGCAATTGAATTAAAATATTCTGGAAGACCATCTTTTTTAAATAAAATTTTTTTTGTTTTAGAGTAAATTCCATCTGCAGCTACTAAATAATCGAATTCCTCATTGTTTTTATCTCTAAATGACAGTTCTAATCTCTCTTTGTCTTTAATATCAACAAGATCTGAGTTAAAAATTATTTTTTCTTTGGGTATTTTATCTAATAAAAATTCAATTAGTTTAGATCTGTTTAATGTAGTATATCTAATGTTCTCAAAATTAAATTTACTTAAATCAACTTCACATATTTTTTTTAGTGTTTTCGCCTCAAAAAAATTTACTTTTTTTGGAAAATAAACATCAGTCACTTTCATTTTTTGAAATCCAATTTTGTTAAGTAAACTAATACTGTTGACCGATAATTGAATTCCATATCCATCATTTAAATCTAATGAATTTTTTTTTTCAAAAATTTTATAAGAAAAAGACGTGTTTCTTTCTAAAAGGTTAGCAAGGAACAAACCCGAAATCCCAGCACCAATAATTGCAATACTTTTCATTTTAATGCGATACAGTATTAAATATTCTTTTTGTAAATGATGGTAAAATATTTTTATTAATATTCGACTTATTTAATAAAAAACTATTTTTTAACTTTTTAAATTTATTATTTTTATTGATAATAATTTTCATGTTCATATTCGACATTTTTACATTTATTTTTTTATGTTCCGAATATTTGAATTTTCTTTTATTTATTTCGGACATTGGAAAAATTATTAGATTTTTTAGAAAATTAAATTTTTTATTTTTAACTAACAAATACTTATTTTTATACTTATAAACATTTGCCTCGAAGTATTTTGTTTTATTAAATTTAATTTTAGATCTTATGATAAAGTCCTTTTTCTTAAATGCTTCACAATTTTCTAAAATAGGACATTGAGTGCAATGTGGAAATGTGGGTTTACAAACTAATGCACCTATCTCCATAATGGCCTGGGCATAATCTCTAGATCTTTTTGAATAACCAAAAAAAGATTTTTTTTTACTTAAATTTTCTTTTGAAATTTCAATTTTTGTTTTAAGTAAAAAAACTCTCTTAAGAATTCTTTCAACATTACCATCCATTGGGATATATGGCATATTATGAGCAATTGCTAAGATTGATCTGGAAGTATAGTCGCCTATTCCTGGAAGAGACTTCAATTTATTAATATCATTTGGTAGTCTACCGTTGTACTCATTTATTAATCTAATTGCAGTTTTTTTTAAGTTTTTTGCTCTTGAATAATATCCAAGACCTTCCCAGTTTTTTAATATTTTTTGTTCGTGTGATTTAGCTAACAATTTTAAATTCGGGAAATTTTTTATGAATCTTATGAAATATGGTATGACCGTCTTGACTTGTGTTTGTTGGAGCATAAATTCACTAACAAGGGTAAGGTATTCTCTATTTTTATCTGATGTTTTTTTTCTCCAAGGAAGATCTCTTCTATTATTATCATACCAATCTAAAATTTTATTTGATATGCTTACTTCGGTCATATGAATTTTAAATATAATAGTAAGCAGAGAAATACTTCTATTCAAGGACTAAGATTATTTAAAGACACTTTGCCCACAAAAGCAAAAAAGATTATTACGAAAAAAGGTGAAATATATTCAAAAACTTTAGATAATTGGAAATATATTGTAGGTGAAAAACTTTTTAAAGTTTGTTTTCCTAAATCATACAGGAAATCTAATATCAGGGGTAATTGTTTGATTATAATGGTAAAGCATGGCTGCCAGGTTGATCTGGAGTACTCTAAACAAAACATAATTGATAAGATTAACTATTTTTTTGGTCGTAATGTAGTAGATAATGTTTCTCTAAAGTTTTTCGATGATAATAATCTAGTAGATCAAGAAATTAAGTCTGTTAATGTGACAAAAAACAGTTTTAAAGATAAAATATCTATTATTAAAAATAAAGAAATTAAAAATTCGTTGTTAAAACTTGATAAGCTATTTTCAAAAAATGAAAAAAATTAAATTAATTTTATTTATATATTTTATATTACTTACTAATGTTTTTAGTGAAACTGTTTTGCCTATATATGAGGGAAAAACTAACGCAAAAATTAAACTTATAATCTATGAGTCTCTTACATGTAGTCACTGTGCAGATTTCCACTTAGAGGTATACCCAAAACTTAAAGAGGAATTTATTGATCCAGGATTAGCGTCGATAGAATTTAGGAACTTTCCATTAGACTTGGCGGCGTTAAATGCATCTAAATTGGCTCATTGCAAAAATGATGGAAAGTCAGATATTTTACACGATCTTTATAAAAATCAAAAAAATTGGATAAAAGGAAAAAATATTTTAGAGATAAACAATAATCTTAAAAATTTTATTAAGGAAAATAAAATTGACGTAAATTATGAAAATTGTTTAGAAAACGAAACTTTAGAAAATCATATTCTTGAAGAACGAATCGACGGGTCAAAAAAATTCAAAATTGAGGCCACACCAACACTAATAATTAATGAAAATAAGTTTGAAAAACCTATTAACTATAAAAATATAAAAAAAACTTTAAAAAAAATGATATAAATTCTAATGGAATTTAAAAAAATCCAGTTAAATGGTTTTAAGTCATTTGCAGAAAAAACTCAGTTTCTAATTGAAAATGGTTTGACTGGAATTGTTGGCCCTAACGGCTGCGGAAAATCAAATATTGTGGAGTCTCTTCGTTGGTGCATGGGTGAAACATCAGCAAAAAGTATGAGAGGATCTGGAATGGAGGATGTGATTTTCTCTGGAACATCAAATAAACCTTCAAAAAATATTGCAGAAGTTTCTATAAGTTTATCTAATAAAGCTGGTGGGGGATCGGTTAAATTTAAGGATATAGAGAATATTGAGATCCGACGAAAAATAGAAAAAGATAAAGGATCAAAGTTTTACATAAACGATAAAGAAGTCAGAGCTAAAGATGCTCAAATGTTTTTTGCAGATCTTTCAACAGGTGCACACTCTCCGTCATTAATAAGTCAAGGAAGGATAGGAGCATTAGTAACTGCAAAACCTGCAGATAGAAGAGCAATCCTAGAGGAGGCTGCAGGTATTTCAGGATTACATGTAAGAAGACATGAGGCCGAATTAAGATTAAGCGCTGCTGAAAATAATTTAAAGAGGGCAGATGAACTTAGAAGACAACAAGAAAAACAGTTATTTAATCTTAAAAAACAAGCAGAAGAGGCACAAAAATATAAAAATATATCTGAGGAAATAAAAAAAGTTGAGGCCGGCTTGTATTTTTTAAAGTTAAAAGAAATAGATAATGAAATAAGAATGGAAAATGAAATAAATATAGAGGCTGAAAAAGAAGTTAACAATTATAATTCATTAATAAGTGAATTAGATGATAAGATTAATATCAAATTATCAGAATTATTACCAATAAGAGAAAAGAATTTAGAGAATTTATCAAAGATTCAAAGACTTAACTTAGAATTAAAAAATATCGATCAAGAGAATAATAGAATTATAGATGAAATAAAAGGTTTGAAAAATTCAATAAAAACAATTGAGGAAGATATAGATAGAGAAAAAAGTATAGTAATCGATGCAAATTCTAATGAGAAAAGGTTGAACGAAGAAAAAAAAGAACTTATTGAGACAGATACAAAATATTTTGATACTGAAAGGTTTTCAAATGAAGATTTGAATAAAGTAAAAAATGAATTACAAAAAGAATTTGATAATTTAAAAAATTTAATTAAATCGAGTAAAAATCAAGAAGCATTACTGACCTTAGAAAATTTTAAGAGTTTAATTGAGAGTTATGCAGATAGTTACAGTAAAAATCAAAATATAAAAAAAGATTCAATAAAAAGATCTGCAAGAACTAAAAATATTGAAATAGAAATCGATAGCTGGATTAATCTGTTAAAAAAATCAGAGAGTATGATTCATGAATTAAATTCAAGACAGCTTAGTTTTAATAAAAAACTTGTTGATTTAGAAAATCAACCTCAATCTCAAGCAGAAAAAAAAGGGAAAATTTCAGAAAACCTTAGAATTTCAGAAGAAGAGAAAAATGATAATGAAATTTTAATTGAAAATCTTGATAATGAAGTTTTGGAATTGAGAAAAAAATTAAATACTACTAGAGAAAATTCTATTGAGATAAGAGAGAGAAAAGCGAGCTCAGGTGCAACAATTAACGGTTTAAATAAAAGAAGGCAGGATTTACTAGATAGAGTTAATGATGAATTAAATCTTACTGAAGATAAAATATTAGATTTTTCTAATTTAGATTTAAAAGACGAATTTCCTGATCCTGTATCTCAAGAAGAATTACTTGATTTAAAAAAAAGAGAAAGAGATAAATTAGGATCGGTAAATTTGAGAGCAGACGAAGAAACATCAAAATACGAAGAAGATATAAAAAAAATGGAAAAAGATAGACAAGATTTAGTAAATGCTATTTTAAAACTCAAAGAAAGTATCAACGAACTCAATCAAAAAGGACGTGAAAGACTTTTAGAGGCATTTGAGAAAGTTAATAGAAAATTTAATGATGTTTATACGAAATTATTTAATGGAGGAACTGCAAGACTTGAATTAGTTGACTCTGATGATCCGCTTGATGCTGGTTTAGAAATGTTGGTAAGTCCCCCAGGAAAGAGACTTCAATCTATTACATTATTGTCTGGAGGTGAACAAGCTTTAACAGCCCTATCTCTAGTTTTTGCAGTTTTCCTTACAAATCCATCTCCTATTTGCGTTTTAGATGAAGTTGATGCTCCATTGGATGACGCTAATGTGACAAGATTCTGTAATCTATTAGACGAACTAACTAAAATTACCTTTACAAAATTTATAATCGTAACACATCACGCTTTAACAATGTCTAAAATGAATAAGTTGTATGGAGTTACAATGCCAGAGAAAGGTATTAGTCAGCTTGTTGCAGTTGACTTACAAAAAGCTGAAAGTATGGTCGCATGATATGCCCAATGAAGATTTTAAAACTCGCCTTAGGATTGCAAAACAAAAAAGCAAAGTCAAAAACGACCAAATAAAGGATAAACAACAGTCAAATATAGGGCAAGCCTTCAAATTAAGCACTGAATTAGTATCTGCGGTAGCTGTTGGGACAATTATTGGGTTTATTTTAGATAAATGGTTTGGTACTAAACCCTGGTTAATTTTAGTATTTTTTTTTATAGGAGTAATCGCTGGGATTATGAATGTAATAAAATCTGCAAAAAAACTACAAAAATAGATAAATTTATGGCAGCAAATCCAATGTACCAATTCAATGTTTATAGAATTGGTCCAGAAATTAAAATAGGCGAGATAGACTTATCATTTACTAACGCAAGTTTATTTATGGTTTTAAGTTCACTTGTAATTTTAATAATTTTTAATCTAGGCTCAAAAAAAAATATAGTTCCAAACAAAGTTCAATTACTTGCAGAATTAAGCTATTCGTTTATTTCTAAAATGATAAGCGACACAGCTGGTATAAAGGCAAAACCCTACTTTGCATTTATTTTTTCTCTGTTCATGTTTGTTTTATTCTGTAACATGTTGGGTATGATACCATATTCCTTTACCGTAACCAGTCATATAATCGTTACGTTCGTTTTAGCAGCATTTATTTTTGTGGGTGTTACCATAATAGGTTTTATGAAACACGGTTTTGGTTATTTAAAACTTTTTGTTCCTAGTGGGGTTCCTATGTTATTATTGCCATTAATAGTAATTATAGAAATTATTTCTTATTTAAGTAGACCAGTAAGTCTTTCAGTGAGATTATTCGCTAACATGATGGCAGGACACACAATGATGAAAGTTTTTGGGGGTTTTGTAGTTAGTCTTGGTATAATTGGAGGTTGGATTCCACTAAGTTTTTCTGTTGCATTAACAGGTTTGGAAATATTAGTAGCATTTTTACAAGCTTATGTTTTCGCAATACTAACATGCATTTATTTAAATGATGCATTAAATTTACACCATTAATTAAAGGAGGATATAATGGAACTAGAAGCAGCAAAAATGATAGGAGCAGGTCTTGCGGCCATAGCTCTTGCAGGTGCCGGAGTAGGTATAGGAATTATCTTTGGAAATTATCTATCAGGCGCAATGAGAAATCCATCAGCAGCGCAAAAGCAATTTCCAAATTTGTTATTAGGATTTGCATTAGCAGAGGCCACTGGACTATTTGGATTAGTCGTTGCATTAATTATTTTATTTGCATTTTAATTAATGTTAAAAAAGATTGTTTTTGAAACGGTTATTATATTTATTATAGCAACCACTTTTGTTATGTCAGCAGATAAAGGTGGTATGCCTCAATTAGATCCAGAGTTTTGGTTATCGCAAATATTTTGGTTGATTGCTTCATTTGGAACTATGTTTATTGTTCTTTCAAAAATTGTTTTGCCAAAAATTAGTTCTAATTTAGAAAGTAGAAAATCTCAAATACTCACAAATATTGAGACTGCAGAAAACCAAAGAAAACAAACTGAGGAGAAAATCAAAGAGTTTGACAATATAATATTAGAAAGTCACCAACAAGCTAAATTAATTGTTAATCAAAATAAAAAAAGACTGAATGAAAATTTAAATAAAAAAAGAGAAATGTTAGAAGAGGAGCTTAATAACGAGATTATGGACGCAGAAAACGAAATCTTAGAATTAAGGAAAAAATCACCTGAAAAAATAAATAAGATAGCAACTGAAACATCCTCGGATTTATTAAATCAAATAATAGGTGTCGAAGTTAACAAAAGTAACATAACTGCAATAGTAGAGGATCTCTCAAAAAAGGATAAGGATAAATATTATGGAATTTGATTCAACATTTTGGGTTGCAATATCTTTTTTAATTTTTATCGCTGTTTTGGTTTATTTTAAAATTCCTCATAAAGTGAATGAACTTTTATCTAAAATGATTATTGATATTAAAAATGAAATTGATGAAAGTGAAAAATTACGATTAGAGTCAAAAAAATTACTAGATGATGCTCAAAATAAGTTAGATACCGCTAAAGACGAGAGTAAAAAAATATTAGACCTAGCTCAAAAAGAATCTGAGAGAATCATTATTGAGATGAATGATAAATTTCATAAATCTTCAGAAATAAGGAAAAACCTTATAAAAAATAAAATTAACCAGATGAAAGATAAAGCAATCAAAGATATAAAAAATACTTCTATAAAAATAGCCTTGGATACAGCAAAAAAAGTAATTTCAACCTCTATGGATAAATCCAAGTTAGATGCGTTATTTGAAAAAAATCTTGAGAATGCCAAATCCGAATTAAGAAAAATAAATTCTTAGAAGTAATTTCGTTACATTTTTTTAAAATAATATAAATTATATTTATGAAAACTATTGTTATAGGTTCTGGTTTTGGAGGTATTGCTGCCGCTTTAAGAATGAGAGCAAAAGGTCATGACGTTACTTTAATTGAGAAACACAATGATCTGGGTGGCAGAGCTAGAGTATTTCAGAGAAATGGATTTAAATTTGACGGGGGACCCACTGTAATTACAGCTCCACATCTTATTTATGAATTATTTGAAATTTTTAATAAAAAACCTTCAAATTATGTAAATATTAAGCCATTAGATATTTGGTACAGATTTGTTTTTCAAGATGGATTAAAATTTGATTACTCAGGGGACGAGAACCTAATGATAGAGCAAATAAAAAAAATAAATGAAAAAGACGTTAGTGGGTATATCAAGCTAGTCGATTTTACAAAAAAAATATTTGATAAAGGTTTTACTGAATTATCAGATATGCCATTTGATAAACCATTATTTATGATTAAACAGTTACCGGCCTTATTAAACTTAAAAAGTTATAAATCTGTTTATTCTTTAGTTTCATCTTATGTTGAAAATGAAAAATTAAGAAGAATGCTTAGTATGCACCCTTTATTAGTCGGAGGAAATCCATTTACAACTACATCTATTTATGGACTAATTTTATACTTAGAAAAAAAATGGGGTATTCATTATTCAATGGGAGGAACTGGAGCTATAATAAAAGGGTTGGAAAAATTAATGTTAGAAGAAAAAATTGAAATTATTAAAAACTCTGAAGCTACTAAATTTTTTACAGAGAATGGGAAAATAAAATCTGTAGAAATCAATAATTCAAGTCAAATAAATGTAGACAATTTAATATGCAATGCGGATCCACCGAACGTATATGATCAATTAATCAATAAAGAAAAAAATTATTTATTTGATTGGAAGAGAAAAAGAATGGATTATTCTATGGGATTATTTGTTTATTACTTTGGAACAAAAAAAGTTTATAAAAATGTAGCACATCATACCATCAAATTTGGTGATAAATATGAGGAACATTTAAAAGACATTTTTGAAAAGAAGAAATTAAATAATGATATTAGCTATTATCTTCATAGACCTTCGGCAACTGACTCCTCAATGGCTCCTGAAGGTCATGATTGTTTCTATGTTTTGGTGCCAGTTCCCAACAATCAATCTAATATAAATTGGATAAATGAAGGTGACAAGATGAAAAACCTTGTCATAAATAAAATGCAAGATCATCTACTTCCAAACTTAAAAGAAAATATAGTCGAGGATTTTTATTTGACACCTAATTATTTTGAGAATGAATTAAACACCAAATATGGATCTGGTTTTTCTATTCAACCAAAATTTAGTCAATCAGCCTACTTTAGATTTCATAATAAATCTGAAATATGTAAAGGGTTATATTTTGTCGGAGCAGGGACACATCCAGGCGCAGGAGTTCCAGGTGTTCTTTCCTCTGCAAAAGTATTAGATAAAATTATTTAATGTCACAAAATTATCTATCAATTTACGCAAAGTCGTTTAATTGGGCTGGATTTTTTTTACCAAAATCAAAATATAATAATTGTTCTGCTTTATATGATTTTTGTAGAACTATAGATAATATCGCTGATGACAAAAATAATTTAGAGGTTAAAAAGAGAAATCTAAAAGAGTTTAAAAAAAAATTCTTTGAAAAAGACTTTAGTTCAAGCAAAATAAAAAATATGTGGTTACTTATTGAAGAGTTTTCTATATCTACTAAAATTATAGAGGATTTATTCGATGGAGTTGAAACTGATTTAGAGAAAAAAGTTATACTAAGAAGTAAGAAAGATTTATTAATTTACTCTTATAGAGTAGCAGGCACTGTAGGATTGATGATGGCAAAAATATTAAAAGTTAAGTCAGATAGAGCGCTCCTTTCAGCAATCGATTTGGGAATAGCAATGCAACTTACAAATATAGCTAGAGATGTTATTGAGGATGAACACCAAAACAGAAGGTATATTGATAAAGATTTTATGAAAATTGAGGAGACAATAAAATTAGCTGACTCATTCTATAATAGTTCATTTAAATCAATTAGAGAAATACCTATCTCTTGTAGATTTGCAATTTTAGTAGCTCGTCGAGTTTATAGACAGATTGGAAATGAAATTTTAAAAAAAAGAGATTTTGAAGATTATAAACAATCAGGAAAAATATTTGTTACAAATATTGGAAAGGTAAAACAGACTCTTTTGAGTATGTATGATTTTATTTTATTAATTTTTTCGAAACCAGATAAGCATAATCTTCATATGCATCACAATGATATAAAAAGGGAAATAAATTTAAATGAGAGATTTTGATTACATAATTATAGGTGGTGGCTGTGCAGGTTTATCTCTTGCTTACGAATTGGAGATAAATAACAAAATTGATAATAAGTCCTTAGCTATAATTGAGCCTCGAGAAAACTACGAAAGAGACAAAACTTGGTCATTTTGGAGAGTTATTCCTCACAATTTTGAGGATTGTGTCATCAAAAGTTGGAGAGATTTTTCAATAAATATTTCAAATAAGACTAATTATATTAATTGCTCTAAAACACCATATCAAACCATAGACAGTGGCCTGTTTTACAAAAAAATAATTAATAAATTAAAAAAAAATAAAAATATTTATTTTTTAAAGACAATTGAAGATTTAAATACAAGTAAATCATTTATATTTAATAGTTTACCTAACATTAAAAATAAAAAAGACAACCTTTGGCAACATTTTGGTGGGATTGAGATTGAAGTAGAAAAAAAAATGTTTGATAGTGAAATACTGAACCTAATGGATTTTGATTGTGATCAAAAAAATAGTGTTCATTTTTTTTATACACTACCATTTAATGCAAACAGAGCACTCATTGAAACAACATGGTTGTCGAATATGACAGATGATACTGAAAAAAATTATGATGAACAATTGACAAATTATATTAAGAATAAATTAAACATTAAAGATTATAAAATTTTATACAAAGAAATGGGTAAAATTCCACTTTTTTATCCAAGTATCGTGAAAAAAGATAATGAAATATCCATTGGAACAGCAGGAGGAATGACTAGATTAAGCACAGGTTATACATTTTTAAATATTCAAGATCATAGTAAATATATTTGTAAAAATTTTGAAAGTATAATTAGAGTGAAAAATTTCAAAATTAATAAAAAATACATATTTCTAGATAATATTTTTTTAAAGGTTTTAATAAAACATCCAAAATTAATGCCTGAAATTTTTTATAATATGTTTACAGTGAATAGTGAAAAAGTTGTAAAATTTTTATCAAACAAGAGCAATTTTATTGAAGATATACATATAATTATGAAAATGCCTAAAATGATTTTTATTAAAGAGTTATTTTAAAATGCTAAAAAAAATTGATTTTATACATTCTTTAATTTTTTTTAATTTTTGTATTATATTATCAGCTATTAATTCCATTCAAAATCAAAACTTTTTAATAGTTTGTTTATTCTTGATTATGTCAATAGGAATATCACATGGATCTTTAGATAATTTAAAGGGTAAAAAGTTACTTAGAATTTTAAAAATCAAAGAAATAGAAAAATTTTATTTTTCATATATTTGTTTGTCGATTTTTATAATTTTGTTGTGGATCTTATTACCAAAATTTTTACTAATAATTTTTCTTTTAGTTGCAAGTTATCATTTCGGCAAAGAAGATACGGTTTTTAAATCAGATATATCAGGATTTAAGAAAGATGTTTTGTTTATTTTGAAAGGCTCTTTAATTATATTAGCCCCATTATTTTTCAATTATGATAAAACAAATGAAATTTTTTTAATACTGAATTTCAGTTTGCTTTCAGAATTTACGATTTCTAAAGATATCTTATTGCTTTTGATTGTTTTAAGTTTTTTTTCAGGATTATTGTTATCAAGATTTAAAAATATTGATGATAGTACATTGTCAATAATGGATTTTTCTTCTATTATATTGATAAATTATTTTCTTAACCCAATATTAGCATTTACTATTTATTTTTGTTTTTTACACTCTATTAGACATAGTCTAACACTTATTTGTGAGCTAGATAAAAATTTTGACACAGGGTTATTGAAATTTTTAAAAAAAGCCTTGCCACTAACTTTGACAACGGCTGTCATATATTTAGTATCAATTTACAGTCTCAATAACTTTTTTGAATTAAATAATGCAATATATAAAGTAATTTTTATTGGATTGGCGTCATTAACATTTCCACATATATTA
>MDTG01145371.1_pt1 | contig 32965 bp, 32 predicted proteins | sample 811421 | NCBI WGS metagenome assembly MDTG01 (sample SAMN05326645, study PRJNA326480) | marine metagenome | isolation source: seawater | place: Pacific Ocean: South East | collected 2011
CATTCCTATAATTAGACTTTAATTTTTTTATATCTATTTCATTTTCAACAAGATCAATTTTATTAAATATGTAGCTTTTTGGTATCTCGTTAGCACCAAGCTCATTGAGTACTTGAGAAATTGTTTCAATGTGTTCATCAATTATATTCGAGCTAGCATCTAGTACAATCAGAATATGATTAGCCTCTAACAATTCTTTCAAAGTACTTTTAAATGATGCAACTAGATTATGTGGCAACTTTCTAATGAAACCAACTGTGTCGCTAATCAGAACTTGATGTTTTTTATTTAATTTAAGCTTTCGAACAGTAGTGTCAAGTGTTGCAAAAAGCTGGTCTTTTACATAAACATTATTACCAGTTAACGAATTAAATAATGTTGACTTACCCGCATTAGTATAACCAACCAACGCTACTCTGAATTCATTTGCCCTATTTTGACTCTGTGTTTTTCTTTCAGATTCAATTTTTATTAAATCTAATTTTAATTTAGAAATTTTATCCCTTATTAATCTTCTATCAACTTCAATTTGCGTTTCTCCCATTCCGGCTCGAGTACCAACACCACCCATTTGTCTTTCTAAATGCGTCCATTGCCTTGTTAACCTTGGCAATAAATACTGAGATAATGCTAGTTCTACTTGAGTTTTAGCTTCTCTGGTTTTAGCATGTTTTTTAAATATATCTAAAATTAAAGAGCTTCGGTCAATAACTTTTATTTTTTTAGCAAGCTTATGATAATTCTTTATTTGAGCAGGACTTAGTTCATCATCGAATATTATAACATTTGCACTTAGTAATTTGGCTTGATTAATTACCTGCAATGCCTTTCCCTTACCGATGTAAAATGCAGGGTTTATTTTCTGAACTTTTTGTGTTATTTGCCCTAAAGTATCAACATTAGCAGTCTGTGCTAACATTTTTAATTCGTCTAAATGGTTTTTTACATAACCCTCATAGACATTAGGTAATATTATTCCGATTAATAGAGCTCTATCCAAATTTTAAAATCATTTTTTTACATTACTTGTAGAGGGTCTTCCAATCCAGGTCTCTAATAGAAAAAAGATCACTGCCAAAATTAGAAATATTTTCCACAATGCTTTACCATGTCTTATCTCCTTAAAAACATTTATAAAATCATGACTAGCTGTTATCAATTTGTATTCTTGATCATTTAACAACAGGTCAATTTCTTTTTTGGAGAGCTGTTGTGAAACAATTTCATTTGGATGCAATTCTGTCGCAAAAGATGTATACAGTTTCTTATTTTTAAAAACACTATAAACACCTAATTCATCTGTTTTATTAATCTTCAAACTCTCTTTAGTAAAATTAGGTACTATTAAATTTTTGATTCCTGATGGGGATTTTACTTCCCACTCATTATTCACTTCATTTCCTTTTAACATGATCCATTTAGGCTTACCTACCGTTATTGGTAAAGAGTTAACCTCATCAGTGCCACCAAGGATAAGCAGCCTATACATCAGAGGAATCAAAAGACCTCTAAGGGTAAGATCGTTCCAATTTAAATTTAATAAAGATGTAAAATAAAAAATCTTGCCATTTCCTCGATCAAAATCTATTAAGAATGGATCTCCATTATTTAATTCAAGATGAACTCTTTGTTTTATCTTAGGGATATGCTTTATATAACTAAAAACTTCAGGTAATTCATCCGATAATCTCCTCACATTTAAATCAGATAAAACATGATTTTCTGATTTAGGCATCACAATTTTAAAGCTACCACTACTCGGCTCAATTCTTCTAGTTGCTGTCGGAAATCTTAAATTAGAAAAGTATTTATTGTACACAGGGTCAGTTTCTGATCCTCCAGAAAACCATATTAAACCACCACTATTTTTCAAAAAGACATCAAGTTCGTTAAAAGCTGCTTCAGTAAAAGCATCAGGATTATGAATGACTATAATATCTATATCATCAACAAAAAGTCTATTTATGACAGGTTGTTTTCGTAACTCAAGATCAATTAATTGATTATTTGGATCTATTGCATTAATTAATAAATCAAATATTTTATAATCCTCATCTGAATTGCAGATAATTAGACAATTTATTTTGTTCAGGATTGGGGTGCTTAAATGCCAAATATTGTCGTTAACATAATTATCTTTAGGAAGATTAATACTCCCAATTAACATTCCTTTTTTATTTGGATAAGCCTGAAATATAAAATCTTTGCTTGTATTAACTTCAAAATCCGATATGACCTGACCTACTCTGTTGTTTTCAAAGAGCAAATTTATTGGAATGTTATTTGTTCTTTCTATATTAGAATTATTAATAGTTGTCTTAATTTTTAAAAGTTCGTCAGGTGTTTTTATTTTACTTACCACATCTAAACGATTTATCGATAGATTGTTATTAATTTGCCCAACATTAATTAAATAATATTTCCATTCATTAGATAATGAATCAACAAAATCACTTTTTGTTTGAAAATCACTAATTAAAACACATTCACGCAGAGGCTCATCCACATCTATACTTTTTGTTAAGGAATCTACAAAAGACCAAATATTGTCATAACTTTTTGTAGGCTTAATCTGGTTTATTATTAACTTATTGTCCTTATCATATGCCTTACCAAAATAAATAGTTTTAGGAGGACAGGTTTGGATAATATTTACATTAGTGTTCTTTCCATAATTTTCTAACAAATCTATAGCAGCCTTCTTACCACTTTTTAATAATGTCTGACCATTAATTTCAGCGCTCATACTTGATGAATTATCTATAACTATTAATAATCTTGAATCTATTTCTGATGATAACCAACCGGGAACAAACCCTTTAGTTACAGGGCGAGATAACATCAATATAAGAGCAGAAATAATCCCAATTCGCAGAATTAATAAAATCAATTTTTTAAGTTTTAAACTCCTTATTGAACTGTTTTCCATGCTTTTCAAATAACGAATAGAACTATATTCAACTATTTTCACATTAAATCTATTGAGAAAGTGAATTAGTATTGGTATCGCAATACTAATAAGAAATATCAAGGCTGTAGGATTAAGAAAAGTCATATGATTATACTTGCAAGATACATAGATAATCCGGACAGAATTGGTATTGATACATTGTCATTTACTATTCTAGAGGCTAGTTCAGTAAATGTAGCAATTAAAGCCCCAATCAAAATAAGAAACGTATTTACTTCGCTGTAAAACGAGAAACCAATCATGCAACAAGCAATGAAACATGCAAAAGAACCGGACAAGGTTTTTTGTCCGATATTAATAAATGGGTAATTTATTCCGATTAAAGCAGCAAACGTATCTCCCACTGCTAAATATAATAAAGCTAATATACAATAAGGTTTAGGTACAAAAATAATAGTGAATAATGCACCTACAAAAACCCAAGTTGCCCCTGTTATTTCGCCTTTCTTCTCAGATTCTCTCATCATGAAAAATAAATATTTTTCAAATACATTGTATGAAAATAAATTTTTAATTCTAATTAATTCTACAAAAAAACAAATAATCAGCATAATTGAGAGAAATATTATCATATCCATTTTATCTTTAAAAAGATAAATATGTGATAATGGTATTACAATATTGAAAATATGAATAGTTTTTCTATAAAACTCACCAACCACAACTTATTTCACTAATCAATTATATTATTAAAAATGTCCTGCATATCTAATACGCTAATTGTAATGTCTATTTTGATTGTCTGCTCTAAAACAGTACCTGGTTTTAATGATTGATCCAATACTGTGTATGGTATTAAATCCTCATTTTGTCTGTAAAAAATCTTACCAAGTGAAAATCCAGCTTTTTCAATCTCAACAATAGCTTTTTTCTTGCTTAATCCAAAAATATTTGGAGCCTGAAAGAAATTTGGTGGTACTCCTAAGCTGATTGTAAGATGTACACCCATTCCCCTGCTAAGCATATCACCTCCTTTAGGGTACTGCCATGTGACATTTCCAATTGGAACATCGGAATTATATTCTTTATATACTGTATCAATTTCAAGCCCCACCTGTCGAATGTCTAATTCCGCGCTCCTTTCAGACCTGCCAATGAGGTCAGGTACCATTACAGATTTTTCTGGATTTACAATAGTAAGTCTCACAGTTCTACCCTCTTTAACTTTCATATTTGTAGATGGATATTGATCAATGACAATTCCAGGCTTGAACGCTGAGGAGAAAAGTGTATCTGATGCGATGCCCTTGTGACCCTCAGAATCTAATATTTCTATGGCATAATCTAACTGCTTGCCTTTAACATTTACCATGTAGTTTCCTTGGCCATGCCTGACATAAAAGGGCATTATTAAAGAATCTGCGAGAATTATGCATAATGTAATTATTACGCTAATACAGAAAATGTAATATTTAAAATTGGTATTCAATTCTTCTTTTGTAAAACTGCAGCAAATAACCCATCCGTATTTGTAATAGTAGGGAATGAAAACATATGACCATTTAAATTTACCCATCTATCAGGTAATAATGAATTAGTTACTAGTAGTTTAAAATCTGATCTATCTTCCAAAAATCTATTTATTATATCTTCATTTTCTTCACTTTCTAAAGAGCAAGTTGAATAAATAATCTTCCCTCCAGGCTTTAAATATTTTGATGTATTTTCTAAAATAGACATTTGAACTTCTGCCAATCGTTTAATATCATTTTCTTTTAGTCGCCACTTTATATCTGGCCTCCTACCTATTACACCAGTACCACTGCAAGGAGCATCAATTAAAATTTTTTCATGAAAGGGATATTCATCTTTTGAAGCATCCAACAAATGCCAATGAATGTTATTTTGATTATGCCTTAGCTTATCATTTAGAGCCTTATTAATTCGCCCCTGGCTATTGTCACATGCCGTTATGCGTCCATATGGACCAACCCTTTGAGCCATAAATAAAGATTTTGTACCAGGCGCAGCGCAAACATCTAGTATAAAGTCTTTTTCTTGAGGGTCTACTAACTCTACCACGGCTCCAGAGGCAGGATCTTGAATTGAAATGATGCCCCTTTTAAATAAATCATTATCTAAAATATTTTGCTGGCCAAATATTACTTTAAAAAAAAGATTAAATTCATTGTGCTGGATAACTTTTATATTGTTTTTTTTTAAGGAAGAGACCATCTGGTTAATACTTGATCGAGCTGTATTTAGCCTTAAATACATATTTTTATTAGTAACCAGTGATACACAAAGATTATTAGTTAACTCTTTTCCATATTTTTTCTTCCATCTTTTTAATAACCATTTTGGGTATGCCAATTCTATTTTTTTTTCGATAATGGAAGTATTCCAATTTTCATTCTCACCACTTAACCTTTGAATGTTTCTCAAAACTGCATTAACCATTGAGGATGATTTTCTATTGATATTTGTTTTTGCTAATTGTACACTTGAATGAATTGCAGCAAATTCTGGAACAATCTCATCAAAGGTTAATTCGTAAATACCTAGTCTGAGTATGTTTTTAATTTTAGGGTCTATATGATTAATTCTTTTTTTTGATCCTATCTCAATTAAATAATCGAGTATTCCTCTTAAACGAATTATTTCATTTACACAAGCACGAATTCTATTTTTATCTTTTTTAGAGATGTTAAGATGTTTATCAAACACTTTATCGAAAATGCTAGGTAGTTTTTCATTAAGATAATCGAATTTATTTAATATTAAAAAAATAATTTTACGAACAAACATTTTAAGAAAAATAATCGCCGTTTTTAATATTCGAACCTTTTAAGAATTCCTTTATTAGGAGTCTTTTTTTACCCTCCTGTTGAAGTTCAAGTACCGATATCGCACTATCAGCAGAATGAACAACTAATTTTTTTAAATTAACTATTTCAATTTTCCCTGGCGAAAGCTCAGATGTATGATTCATCACACGAGTTTTAAATATTTTATATTTTTTCCCATTACAGATAGTATACATGCAGGGGTATGGAGAAAGCCCTCTGACCCAATTGTTAATTTTATTTCCTTTCCAAGACCAATCTATTCTAAGCATCCATTTCTTTATTTTAGGAGCTTTTGTTGATTTTAAATTATCCTGAGCTTTTAACTCAAAGTCATTATTTGCTAACAACTTCAATGATTTAATTAAAGCCTTAGAGCCTAATTTCGATAGTTTTGTTGACAAACTTTCAAAATTATCATCATTATCTATACTAATCTTTTCTTGGTAAATTATTTGCCCGCTATCAACCTTTCTTTCAATTTGAAAGACACTTACACCTGTGGTTCTATCACCATTCATCAATGACCATTGTATCGGAGCCGCGCCTCTATACTTTGGAAGCATCGAAGCATGAATATTAACAGATCCAAATTTCGGTAATTCAATGTATTTTGGGGGAAGAATCCTAAAAGCTACAACAACAAATAAATCTACATTTAAAGAGGCTATATTTTTATAAGTTTCACTGTCATTAAAATCACTTAGCTCTATTAAATTCAAATTATTATCTAGAGCATATTGACCAACATCAGTGTGTTTAAAAAGGTTTTTCCTACCCATTTTCTTGGGTGGATTCGAAATAACAGCTACTATATCATGATTGCTAACCAATAAGCTTTTTAAAGGCCTAATGGCAAATTTTGGATTACCCATGAATGCTATTTTCAAGCTATAGAAACCATAAAAATTTTATAGAAAATCAGTAAGACCTATGAAACAAAATTTTTGTTACCTGATTTTTTTTTGATCCTTAAAATAGAAGCATTTTTAATTTTATTTACCTCTTTCTGGACTTTTTCTTTTTGCTTTTCACTTACTAGATCAATAGTTAAAACACCATTTAAATGGTCCATTTCATGTTGTATAGCACGTGCAAGTAAGCCATCGAATTCTTCCTCATGCCATTGCTCTTTCATATCTTGATACTTTAATGTGATTCTTTCTGGTCTAACAACTTCTAATGCGACTTGAGGTATAGATAAGCAGCCCTCTGAAAAAACACTTTCACCATCAAACTTTTTAATTTTACCATTAACAAAAATTCTGGGAAATTCTAATTCATCTGTATGGGCTATATCTATAATGAAAAGGTTCATGTCAACTCCCACTTGATTAGCGGCTAAACCGATACCCTCCTCTTCATACATTGTATCAAACATATCTTCAACAAATGAAGGTAATTTAGAAAAATCAACAACTGATTGACATTTCTTCCTTAAAATAGGATCACCATATTTTACAATATTTAGCACAGACATTATTTTAAATCTTCTTCTTTAATTTTTCCGAATAATCCTGCTATTGAAGACTTATTAAGCGTTAAAAATGTATTACTATCAACTTTAACGCTAACTAGATTACCTTTATTTTTAAAACTATTTATAGTTCCCACTATTCCGCCAATAGTAATTATTTTATCACCCTTATTCAAATTAGATATCATTAATTCTTTGTCTTTTTGTTTTTTAGCCTGAGGTCTCAACATAAAAAAATATAAAATAGCCATGATCAAAACAAAAGGCAGGAAGCTTAGAAATCCTCCGCCTTGAGCAGACTGTGATTGAGCAAATATTAAATCCATTTATAATTCCACTTTTTTCTAGTTATAAATTAAGAATTAACAAGGCAATAAGGTTAAAAGAAATCAAAAATTATTTAGCTTTTTGGAATTGCGACTTCAATTGTAGTACCATCATTTGGGCTGGATTGTAGAACATAGATTTTCCCTTTATGTACCTCATTAACTATTCTTTGGCATAGGGATAAGCCTAAACCCCAACCTGAATTTTTAGTAGTAAAACCAGGTCTAAAAATATTCTTCCAATCTTTTTTAGGAATTCCACACCCATTATCTATTATTTGGACTTTGATTTTATGTGTATCCTCCTTTAAATCAATTACGACCTGTCCTTTATTGTTGCTAATAGAATCGATACTATTCCTAATTAAATTTTCAACTGCCCAAGAAATAAGAGTACCATTTGCCTTAATTTTAATGTTGTCATCGATTTTATTAACTAGTTCTACTTTACCACCAATTGTGGGCATTCTTTTCCCCAAATAATTTAGAACACTGTTTACTCGGTCTGAAAGATTAAAAATCTCAACCTCAGGCGTAGAACCCATCTTACTAAATCGTCTGCTAACCTGTTGCAATCTATCAATATCTGATTCAATTTCAGGCAGTACATCAATAATATCTTTTTTTTTGTTTTTTAAATAGTCGAGCCATCCAATTAATGCAGATACAGGTGTTCCAAGCTGATGAGCTGTTTCTCGAGATAGACCAACCCAAATATTTTGCTTTTCGCTATTCCTGATAAAAGAAAAACCAACAAAACCAATAAAAATGAATAATAATACTGATATAATTTCTACATATGTCCATATTTTAATTTTTTTAATTAAAGCCGAATCACCATAATGCAAATATCCAAAAGTAATTAGATCTGAGTTTTCATTTGAATAAACCAAAGGTATAGGACGATTATTTTCATCCATTAACTTTACAAACGATAAAATTTCATCCTTAGTATTTATTTCGTCAGGAAGGTTGGTCCAAAGCTGTGGCTTTTTTTCTACATCTGTCTGTATAAGTGGAAATTTTATCTTCTTTATGATATTTTCAAAAATAAAATCAATATTAGAATTAGAATTATCATTAATTGCGCTAGCAATAATTTCGGCATATAATTTTACTACATCTCTATTATCTTCGCGAAGTTCCCTTGAAAGAAAGTTTGAGTAATAGAATATACCAGTGATTAAAATGGTGCCAAAAAGATATATACCGCCTTTAATATTTCCTATATGTCTATAATTAGCAATCATGATCTAAAAATAGATTTTCTATCTTTGTAAAATAAAAAACAAATGATAAGAACAGCAGAAAAAAATGAGGTCCTTGAAACAATTTTAGCAAGCACCCATTCCGAATCATCATAATAAAAAATAACCTCGTGTTCTCCATCAGGAACGAAAACAGAACGCAATATATGATTTGTTTGATAAATGTCAGATAGAACACCATCAATCTTACATTTCCATCCAGGACCATAATAAACCTCAGATAAAACGAGAAGTCCACCACCAGTTGTTTTACAATTAATTATTATTTCATTTGGAGAAGTCTTAATAATTTTTGAGTTACCGCCCTTAGAATCTATCAAATCAGGTCCATTATAATTTAAAACAGTTGCAGTTTTTTTCGGGTTAAAAGACATGTCCATTATTGATAAAAGTGATGACTTTTGACTTTTGACAGAGTTTATAGCTCCAACAACCCAAGAACGAGGTAGAACATCTAAATTTTCATATAAGTTATTTATTCCCACAATTTTTTTAAACGCTTTATTTTCAATTTTTTTGTTTGTAATGATATATTTTACATTCAACATATTTAAAATTACAGGCCTACGGAATCCGCCAACATCCATTAGATCCTGATAATGCCTCAATTTAACAGCATGATACCCTCCAATGCTTTGGATATTCCAATATCCATATTTATTAGCATCAATTTCATCTGCTGGAAATACTCTATATGCACTAGTATCGGCAATTAAATATTTAATATCTTGCGTCTGAACGAATAAATTTTTCATGCTTCTAGAATCTTTGAGGGATAGGAACTCATTATTAACGATCCATAAATCAATTATGAGGATGGCAAGAAAAAGAGATGAAAATCCCTCTTTTGAGATTTTATTTTTTGAAAAAAGAAAAATTATTGATAATGCTCCCGAACAAATTGATAAAGCTAAAAAGATACCCTTATTGAACAGCTCTAGCCGAATGTCCTTAACTATCTCAATATAATGAATGAATCTATTATCTCCGGCACTAGAAAGGGGTAAAAGATTCTCACCAAATAAAAATAAAAAAATACTAAAAAAAATAAAAACTCCAAATACCTTCAAGGAGTTGCTAAATATTTCTTTTTTATATGTATCATTCGTTATCTTGTCAATAGAGATTGCAGCTATCATTGGCAATGTAATAGAAAGCATCATATAAATCATTGAAGGTACTCTAAATTTTGAAAAGAAAGGTGCAAACTTAAAAAGTGGCTTGTAAAACAATGGTAAATGACTGCCGAACCCAATCACTAAAATGATAATGGAAATAGTCCATAAAATCACTTCAGTACTATTCTGTTCTTTATATTTTAAATAATACCACAAACTCAAAAAAGATAGAATGATAATCAATAAACCCAAATAATGAGTTGATTGAGTAAATGGCATAAAACCCCAATAGGAGGCCTGCTTCATAAATTTTTTAGGCTCAGATTTATTTTTTACTGAAAAATTCTGCAAACCATAATAGTAAGGATAAATAAATGAAATAGTCTCTAATGGGTGAAAGGACCATTGTGTGGCATAGTCCCAAGTTGTTCCTTTCTTAGTATCATCAGTTTGATCTAGAACAGATGTTGATCCTCTATTTGATTCACTTTGGAATTTATATATATCATAATATGGGTCTGAAACCATCAACAATGAAATAATGATAGAAATTGTTAAAAATAAAATTTCTTGGATGGTATTTTTGACATTAATCTTATTTTTTATTAAGCAATACAACGTACTTACAAGCCACCATAAACCTATAACCATCCATGTATAATAATATATTTGAGGGTGATTAGTCCATAATTGCAGTGCTGATACAACGCTTAGTAACAAAATAGATTTTATCGAACGATTACTAAACATATAAAGCGCACATAATAACATAAGCGGTGTAAAGGCGCCTGCCATTATTTTATTATTATGTCCAGCATTAATAAGACCAAAAACATAAGGCGTCAAAGCATAGGCTACGCCACCGAATAAGCTTGCGCTATATGAAACTTTTAGAAACTGGAGTAAGAAAAAAAGACCTACTCCTCCAATTGATAAATAAAACCAAAATCTGACACCATTATTTAAATAAATAGTCTTCAAAAAAGGTTCTAAAGGATGACCAGGGGTATAGATATATCCGCCATAAGACGGTAACCCAGAAAAAAGGTTTGGAAACCAATGCGGAAACTCATTAGTAGTGTTTAACCATTCCTTTATTGGCTCGATTGCTACCATATCACTTGCTAATGGTATCTTATTATATATAATTAGATCTTGAAGAAAAACGAACGTAACCATTGGTATGATTAGCCATATGTATTTTTTATTCATAGTTAAGCTATACTTTCTTAGAAATAGGATACCAAAGATAAATAATTATCAATTTATTTGGATATTAAAATTTATAAAACATTACAATTAATAGTTTTTAAATAGAATTGATGGAATTAAATAATTATCTTTCAAAGAATATTACTGAATATTACTCTAGGAGTGCATTGAATATTTGAGACAATTGTTTTGATTGTTCTATACGACTAATTTTATCAATAGCGATTTTACCACTATGATTGTTAATCAAAAGAGATTGAAAGTCGATTTCATCATCAACGTCATAAACATGTTGGTAACCTAAATCCTTGAGTATACTGAAAGCTTCAGAGTTCTTTTTACCAATTAGAATGATTTCAGTCCCACTAGCAATATACTCAAATAACTTACCAGTAACTATACCACGATTTTTTTCTAAATTTGGGATCACTACAAATAAAATGTCAGAATTAATCATCTCATCAATAGCCAAAGAATGTTCAACATATGGCATAATTGATAAATACTGCTCAAGACCATTTTTGATTGCGTAATTCTCAATCGTACTATGAACATTACCTATGCATTTAATCAAGATTAATTTATCATTATTTAATCTATTATAGTTTTTAACGGAATTAAAAAGACCCTTAGGATTTTGAGATTTAGATAATGTTCCGATATGTGAAATTATTATATTTTTTCTATTTAATGATTTCTTGCTCCGTTTATTACGAAAATCTTCAGGATCATATCCATTGTATACAACCTCAGATTTACCATTAAGATACTTATTTCGATTAAGCAATGATAAAACTCCATTACTCACCGTTATTAGATAATTACAATTACGCAAAACTAATTTTTCAAGATAATTATCTATGAAAGTGATTATTTTATTTCTAGGATTTTCAACATAATAGAAACTATCTACCCAAGGATCTCGAAAATCAGTCACCCATTTAATTCCAGTTTTTTTTGTTAATGAGTTTCCAATCAAGTGAACAGAATGAGGTGGACCACTTGTAAAAATCATATCAATATTATTATCATTGATGATTTTTTTTGCAGCTTTAATTGCTCCACAATACCAACCAATTCTTCCATCTGGTATAATCAAATTAAATCTTATCCAACTTGCTAATCTTGTAATTAAATTTTCGTCGTTCCCTGGACTAATCTGATGAGATGGGACATATTTTTTACCAGAAAATTTTTTAAAAATTGAATATAAAGAAAATCCTTTTGCTTTAGTACAAGCTATATCATTTACATCCTCTAGTAGCGAGTGATCAATAGCAGGAAATTCTCCGTCGTCCACAGTCAATACAATGGGATTCCAACCATAATCTGGAAGATATTTGCAAAACTTAAGAACTCTTTGGACACCACCTCCTCCACTTGGTGGCCAATAGTAAGTTATAATTAAAACGTTCTTCAATTTTAATAAAAATTTTTAACAAACCCTGCAAATTCATTTTGTTTTAAAATATATCGTCTTATGAATGCCACTATAAAACCGATTCCATAACCATAAATTTGAACTGGAATGACAATAAGCAATATAGGAATTAATTTGAGAGAATTTTCACTAATAGAACCAATTATTGAAACCGAAACCAGACTAAAAAATAAAAAAGATATTATTAATTTTGATAAAAAAGGTATGAAAAAAAGAAAAGTAAAAATTAATAAACTGAATATTGTGAATATCGCAGGTAAAGTATGAACTAGTTTTATCATATTAGAATCTCTCTTACCTAAATTAATTCTAGCTACTCCTGAATTGTAAACTTGTTTGAAAAACTTTGAATAACTTGTTCTTCTACGATGATAAACTATTACATCATGTAATAATTTTACTTTAGCACCCTCTTTGTGTATTCTATTGCTTAACTCAATATCTTCTCCAAATCGCATATTACAGAATCCACCTAAACTCAAAAATAAATCTTTTTTTACCCCCATGTTATGCGTTCGCGGATAAAATGTCGTTAACATATTTTGATTGTGCCCTCTTATTCCGCCAGTTGTGAAAAAAGATGACATTGAATAATTAATAGCTCTCTGCATAGGTGAAAAATCATCTTTTGCTAAATCTGGTCCACCAAAAGCATCAAAATTCTCATTTAAGTAAGAATTGTATATATTTCTCAACCAATTCCTATCTGCTTCGCAATCGGAATCAGTAAAAACTATTAATTCGCCTTTAGCATTTTTAACACCATTATTACGAGCATAGCCAGGGCCACTATTTTGTTGAAAAACATATTTTAAGTTAAAGTGATTATTTTTTAGCAAACCCTTTATTATTTGCTCGGTGCCATCGTTTGAACCATCATCACATATTATTAATTCATAGTATTTACTGTCTAAGGTTTGATTATTTATAGAATGTATTAAATGTACTAACTCATCACAACGATTAAAGGTTGGAGTCACTACACTTATTTTCGGTAATTGGGAAGACAAATTAATTTATTCCTCTTGATGTAGCTTTATTTAATTTCCTTGACTCTATCCTCTTTACCCTGACTATGGCGAGCCATAATTTCCCCAAGCAATCCTATTGAGAAAAACTGAATACCTATTATAATAAAAACTATTCCGAGTAATAATAGAGCTATATGTTTTGAAAATGAGTCTAAGATAATAAACTTATAATAAAGCACAATCATTTGAATGAAAAATCCAATAGAAAATGTAACAATACCTATTGCACCAAAAAAGTGTAATGGCTGCTGAGTATATTTGTTCAAAAACAATATAGTTAATAAGTCAAAAAACCCATGAAACATTCTTGATCCACCATATTTTGTTTTTCCATGTAATCTGGGTCGATGATTTACTTCAATCTCAGTAACAGAAAAGTTTTTTTGACCAGCTAGTGCAGGAATGTAGCGGTGTCTACCTCCAAAAACTTCAATAGACTTCACAACAGAATTTCTGTAGGCTTTAAGCCCGCAGTTGAAATCATGAATTTTTACTCCGGTTAATAATCTTGTAATAAAATTAAAAATTTTAGAGGGAAATGTTTTTGACCAAGGGTCAAATCTCTTTTTTTTCCAACCAGACACTAAATCGTAACCTTCATTTAGCTTTTTTAATAGTGCAGGAATCTCATTAGGATCATCTTGTAAATCGGCATCCATGGTTATAATCACACTGCCTGAAGCATATTTAAAACCCTCAGAAAGAGCAGCAGATTTGCCAAAATTTCTAAAAAAACTTATTAATTTTACTTTAGGGTCTTTGTCAATGAGGTTTTGAATAATCTTTTTTGATTTATCAGATGAGCCATCATCAATGAATACTATTTCATAATCATTATATTTTTTAATTGACCTAATAATCTGAAGGTATAACTCTCTCAAAGAGCCTTCCTCATTAAATACTGGTATGATAATTGATAATTCCATATCTAGCTAAGAATGATTTTCCAATATTTTTTTAAATCCAAATAATTTTCGTTAAAAACCCTGGAATCAATTTTTATTGAAAACTCCTGCCTATTAGATTTATCAATAAATGTAGCTTTATCAATGATTGAATTATTTTTATTATTTCTTCCTAATTTAACTTCAATATTTGCGTGATTGGGATTATTAATTTGATTTGATGTAATTTCTTGACCCCATAAGAACTTAATTAAATAGTTTGGGTTTAAAACAGATAAGATTGGTATTATACTACTGACATCTGAATAATTGTATTTTTTATTATCAATTAAATTCCATGCATCAATCGAGTCTTGTGTTAACCAAAGCAGTAGAACCTTTCGTCCCAAAAAATCTTGAAACTGGCAAAATAAGCTATCATTTTGAGACATAAAATTGTATGATAATCTACCATTTATACTTCCAATCGAAGTTATTGAACCTCTTCCAGTGCATGATTTAATGTGTTTAGAATTAATTTCATTACCAGGAATTATAATTTCTTCATTTGTAGAAGCACAATTATAGAGATTTAATAAAAAAAATATACATAAAAATATCCTCATTTATTTAACATTTTTTGTTGTATCTTTAGACTATCTCCACCTATGTCAATAGCTTGTAAGTAAATTAAATTAGCTTTTGATATCTGTTTTGTTGCCTTTAATATGTCTGCTAAATGTTCAACTATTATTGGATTTGTATTATCAATGCTATAAGATTGCTGAACATACTCAAGCGATTTTTCATATTTTTCAAGATGGAAATATATCCAACCTAGGGTATCAAGATAAGGAGCTGAATTTGGTTGTATTTTATTAGCAATCAAAGACATCTCCAGAGCTAACTCTAAATTAGCTTTACGTTCAACTAGGCTATAAGCAAAATTATTATATGCTTGAGCATCTGTAGAATCCGTCTTTATCAGGTCTAAATACAAACTGTCTGACTTCATCCACTGACCGGTTTGATCATAAATCATCGCTAGCGTGTGTTTACTACTTCTAGATTGAGGATAAATATTCAAAGAAAGATTAAGATATTTTTCAGCATTTGATAAATTTTTAATCTGAAAATAAGAAGTTCCAATTAAGTATAAAGCTGAATAATTGTCTATATATTTATCAATGTGCGGTTCCAGATATTTAAGTGCCTCTTCAGGCAAGTCATTATTTAGTGAAATAATCGCTGCATTGATATATCCTGATGGGTCATTGGGGAACTCGCTCAATAGTAATTTATTAAAAATGTTTGCATCTATAAAATTTTCGTTTTCTAAATAAAGAGCTACTAGCCGTTTTACTATATCTAATTCAACACTGTCCGGATTGTGAGTTTCAATAAGAATTTTTATTGCACTATCAATATCATTTAGTTCTTGCATCACTGCACTTTTTTCAAGTGTTAAATTAGTAGATTTCCCACTAATTCTCTCTAGTTCGGATATGGCAAATAAAGTGCTTTCATAATTTTTATTGTAAGCAGTTATTTGTTTATACGTCAACCAATAACTATTATTATTTGAATTATAATAAACTAATTTTTTACAAATTCTTTCTGCTCTATCGAACAATTCAGCACCCAAAGAAACCTGCATAGCGCTTTCAAGTGCTTTAAAGTTTTGAGGATTAACCTCAAATGCTTTTAAATAAAAATCAATTGATTTATCCCACTGTTTTTGAAGTTTATTTAAATCACCTATTATTGTTAAATAATTATCATTGTTTTCATCAATTTTTGATAAAGAAAGAAACTGAACCAATGCTTTTTCATATTGTCTGTTCATAAGATACAATTGACCAAGTAACTCTCTACCATTTACATCTTTAGGATCAAGATCAATTGCAATTTCAAGATGATTTTCAGCACGCTTTGATCGCCCCAACCTTCTGTATGCATCCGCTATTGATACATGAATAGTTGATGAATTGGGGTCAATATCTAAAGCATCTTGGAATTCAAGAACAGCAAGAGCATAATTACCTTGGTTAAGCAAAAACTCACCCTGCATAAAATAATGAATAGCCAGATCCTTATTTTCCACATCATCTGCTGTTAAAATTGAGCCGAAAGACAAAAAAGTTAAAAGAATAACTTTTAAAAATTTATAAAACATTATTTAACCTGATATTGAGCTATAAATTGTAACATCATTGCCTCCCTCATCTTTCGTTTTATATAGGCCCTCATCCGCAAATTGAATTAAATCCTTAAGTGTATCTGAGTCTTTTGGGTACTCTGATAAACCACAGCTAATGGTCATATCCACTTCCTCATCATTCATAGAAAAGTTGTATTCTTGAATATTTTGTACTATTCTTTTGGCAACAGTAGTGGCTGCCTCTTTATTTGTATTTACTAAAATTACAGTAAACTCCTCTCCACCATACCTAGCAACTAAATCAATGCTACGAACATTATCTTTAATTATTTTAGCAGTAGTTTTGATGACATAATCGCCGTACGGGTGCCCTAAAGTATCATTAATCCTCTTAAACTTGTCTAAGTCGTAAATCAAAAAAACCAATTGATGATGGAACCGCCGTGCTCTTTCAATTTCTTCCTGAGCTCTATCAATAAAAGTTTTATGGTTTAATAGCCCAGTCAGGCCATCTCTAATAGCATCCTCATAAATATTCTGATATTCAATAAACCAGGACATACTAGTTTGCATTGCTCTAGATACTAACCTAAGAAGGTTTTCATCTCTTTTACTGTATGAATGAACTCTAAAATTCTCTATTGTAATAGCACCCCATAGACTTTCATTTATAAATATAGGAACACTTAAAAAATTATTTTGAGATTTGTCATATTTTTCATTTGATGAAAATCGGAATAGATTGTACTGCTCATTTGAACCGTTTACTAAGTCATTTTTAATATATGACAAACCATTTATCGTACCATTAATTTTAAATTCATTATCAAAGGGCAAATATTTCTTTACACCATCAACCAATTTGACTTTAGCACTCTTACCGTCTCTATTAATTACTGAAAAAGTCAAACAATCATACTCAAAGTAATAGTGGATGATATTTCTAAATTTGTTTAGTAATTCAGATTCAGACTGTGAGAGGTTTATATCAGTTAATAAATCAAAAATTTGGTTTTGATCATCTTTGCTATTTATTGTTTTTTCTAAAATATTTAAATCTAATATGCTAACAGTAATTATTTCTGCTAAATGCTTTATAATCTTTTGATTGTTATCATTAACATTACTGAAATGTTTTGAACTAATAACTATGACTCCTGTAAGAAAATCATTTATAAAAATCGGTTGTATAATAGCGCACTCACTTCCCCTGGTGGTTTCATCCTCAAAAAGTAAATTCCAATTATCATTATTATCTTTTTGATAATATAAGTTTTGTGAATTTCTACCATCAATATTTTTAATAAAACTAATATCTAGTGAAAGCGAATCGGTAAATATACTAGAGGTACTACTCTTCAACTCTAATAATTTTGAATCTGGCTGATAAAAATATATGCCTACTTCAAAATCATGCGAAATACCTTTAATTAATGAAAAGGAGGAATCAATTAAATCAGAAAACTGAGATTCTGGATTATCATTGAAAATGAATTCACTTATATCATAGTTTGAATTGTAATTATCTAAATCATCATTTAGATTTAATATTTTGAAATAATAGTATATAATCCACACTAAGCCAATAAAAGATATTAACCTATTTAAAAGTACTAAAACGGAGTTAGTATCTCCCAAAAAAATCAATAATAATACATTCAGACAGAATATCAAGAGAATTATGGTATTTTTTGAGCGATTATTCATCATTATTAAAGTATTAGATTACTTAATGATAAATTTACCAAGCTTTTAATTGAATAGGAAATAGGTATAAAATATTATTTAATAATTAACAAATTTTATTTTATCCGTCTTTTTTGTTTCATACTCTTTATCTTTCGCATCTAGAGAGTCTGTTTTACTACTACTATTAGATGTAAAACTATTATTATCATTGAATGATTGAGGTTTAGCAACCTTGTCAAGCAATTCATTAGATTTCATGCCATAGCCGATATTTGATGAATAGTTCGCTCCTGGAGCAATTAAAGAATAAGCGATTATACTTACTGCAACAAACAGACAGGAAAAAACAGAGCCATAAAAAGGAGTAAATCCAAGAAAATGACTTTTATCTTTGATTATCAAAGGAGTTTTAACTTTAACCTTGGATAATAACCTTGAATTAAAATGTTCCGAAGTAGAGATTTTATTAACCTTTTTCATTTGATTAATTGTTTTTTCAATTGTCCGAAGTAATGACCTAGCATCTTCATCTCTTTGTAAATAAAGTTCAAATTCTTTTCTTTTGCTATATGGAAGATCACCTTCCAAATAATCTGAAATCAAATTTTCAAATTCATAACGATTCATTTCTATAAATACTCCTATTTTTTTAAATGCTTTAGCTCTACTTGAAGTTGTAAACGAGCTCTATTAATTCTAGATTTTACTGTACCGATTGGTACATTTATAATTTCACTTATATCTTCATAGGAAAGCCCTTGAAAATCCCGCAACACAATGACTACTTTAAATTTTTTTGATAATTGATCTACAGCAGTTCTAATTATTTTATTTACTATATCCGATTGTATCTCTTGCCCTAATTCAGGGTCATTACTTGGCAAATCATAAGTCTTATCATCTGCAGTAAATTGACTAAGAAAAGTTATTTTTCTTCGTTTTCTTTTTCTTAACTCTGTATTTGCCAAATTTTTTGCTATTGTGTATAACCAAGTAGAAAATTTTGCTATTTCCTTATAATAATGTTTCTTTTGGTATAGTTTGATCATTGTTTCTTGCACAACATCTTCAGATGATTCTTGATCACCCAAATAATTAAAAATAAAGTTAATTAACTTATCTTTATATCTATTTACTAGCTCTATGTAAGCATTCTCATTTCCACCCTGGAAAAGCAGCATTAATTGCTCATCAGAATATATAAACTTATTTTTTGAATTACTCAAATGCATTGTAGATAAAACTGATGAATTCTGTTTCATCATCGATGTAGGAAGTTTTTTGTTTAATTTCAATTTCTTTTAACTTTCTTATCGCTTTGATAACTTCATTTTTTTGAAAATTTGATGAATACGCTACCAAATTATTCTGTAATGAAGACGATAATGGTATATAACCACTAGGTTTAATAAAAGTTCCATTATTCATTTTAATAAATAATATTTCTTGAAAAAAAACCAACAGTTGAAAAATTAGGGATAAAAGAGTATCGGAGCTTTTTAATATAGAACGCCCTAGTTTTATCGACATTTTTAAATCTCTTCTGCCAATGGCAGTCATAAGTTCCCACCTCTTTCTTGCTCTTAAAAAAGAGGATCCAAAATTAATATTGTCCTTTTTTATTTCTTCTTCAATTACACTTAGACAAATTTTATTTATTTCATTCCGTAAGTTATAAAGGGAATCACCACAACCCTCTACTATTTGCATAAGTAATTCTGATGCTATAGTTTTTTTATTTTCTTTAATGAAATACCTTGCCCATTTGATAAGTTCGCTATGAAAAGGTGTAGAAGTATTTATCCTTGGAATGTTGATGGGAATCTTTTTCAAAAACGAATCATTAGAAACAAAATCATCATTAATTAAAACTAAAAAATGATTATTTATTGGGTTATGGCAATAGTCCAATAATTCTCCAAGAGGCTTTCCCTTTATTTTTTGAGGGTTTTTAAGAATAAATAATTTTTTTGTGTAGAACAAATCAATAGACTGAATAGTATCAATTATTTCTTTACCTGGAAATTCACTTGCAGTTAAAAAAATCTTTGAGCCAGAGGAATTAAAAAATAATTTCTCATATAATTTATTTATAAAAAAATTTTGAAGAAATTGGTCTTCTCCTTTAAGAAAATAAACATTATCAATGTGTCCTTTTTTTACATTTGAAAGAACTGATTTTAAAGAATGCATTATCTTTCAGAAGTAATTTTAAATGAATATTGTAAGAAAACCAGTACATATACAATAAATGCCAAATATATGAAATTTACCTGCTTCTAATACTTTTAGTAACATTTTCAATGCTAAAACTCCAGTAATAAATGCTGTTGTAATTGCTACCGTTATCATCGAACCATTAAATAACCCACCAGATTCTATTTCTAAAAAACCTAAGATGCTAGCCCCTAATATTATAGGTATTGAAAGTATAAAAGAAAATCTAGCCGCTTCACTTGGAGGAATCCCTAAAAACATCCCCATAGTTATTGTTGAACCAGATCTTGAAATACCAGGGATAATTGCTAATGCCTGCGTAATTCCTATTAAAATTGAAAAAGATAATGAAAAACTTTTTTGTCTATTTTTAAAATTCTTAGAAAAAACCAATAAAACCCCTGTTATACATAAAGCGAACCCAACCATATACACATTATCAAATATCCTAGAAATAATATCTTTGAAAAACAAACCCACAAATACCGAAGGCAATGTTGAAATAGTAATATAAAATAAAAATGATTGTGTGCTCTTATCGCTTATAGAAAACATAATTTCTTTAATATCTCTAGAAAAAATAAATATTACGCTTAGTAATGTCCCGAAATGAAATAAGACCTCTAATGTATTACCAGGAGATTTAATACCCAATAAATCTTGAGCGATAACTAAATGACCTGAACTACTAATGGGCAGAAACTCTGTAATACCTTGAATTATAGCTAAAATAATTATTTCATACATCTCCATTATTTCTCCCAACCTATGATTGCATACATCCTTCCAGCATTTTCATCATCTCTTCTAAATGATTCATATTTATGTTCTTTACAAAAAGTGCAATCTCCGCTTACATAAACATGATGGTTCCTAATTTCAGAATCTAATATTTGGCTCAAGGCCCATTTTTGTAAATCAGCTTGAAAGTATTTATCGTTAATCCTTGAGTAAAATCTTGAATCAAAATAATTAACTACATCTTTTTGAATTCGAAAACAACAATTCTGTATCGAAGGTCCAATCAAAACGAAAGTATTTGAATATCCATCATTTTCTTCACAAGCTTTTTCTAAATAATTTTTTATAATTCCTTTTGATAATCCCCTCCACCCTGCATGAACCAATCCTATAGTTTTTGAAATACTATTTACAAAATATATAGGAAGGCAATCTGCTACTTTTATTGAACAAACTAGCCTCCCTCCAAAATTTATTATACCATCATAACAATCATAATTACCCGGTAAGTTTGCTGAAACGATATTTGTTGAATGTATTTGGTTAATTGTGATTAGATATCGATAATCCAAACCAATATCAGTACAAAAAATTTCAAGATCTTTTTTACATAAGATATCTTTTCGTTTATCAGAAAACGCAATCTTTAAGTTTGGTATTGCAAACACGGGACTCAAGTCATCCCAATACTGTTTTTCTAATTTACCGATGACCGATTTTCCACTAGGTTTTTGCCATTAAAGTACCCAATGGTCTCCATTTTATTTCGTTTATATTGAAGAACTCTAACAATTTGATTTTCATTTTTATTTGGTCCACTAAGCTCAATCAAAGAAGATGCTCCCATAAATAAGTCACCTTCTTTTAATAAACTTTTGTATTTAAATCTTGAATTTGAACTTATTTTTAATAAAGAATTAATAAAATAGCCGTGATCGTACCCCATTGAAAATATTCTATCTAGATCAGATGATTCTGCCATACCAAACTTGGGATATTCTGAGCTCAAGACCGTCAACCCTTGAAGGTGAGGTCCTATTATATCTTGTGATAAAATATCTATATCCATCCATGATTCATTACCGATTATCTTTGTATCTAGATTATACATTGGTAGCTGAGTTCCTATGTAAGATAAATCTTTTTTATCGATTGGAATGTAAATAGCCTCGATTGTATTTAAGCTTATTTTTAAAGAATCCCTTTTAGACATTTTATCTTTTTCAGCATTATCATCTGAAGAATCCATAAAATCGGCGACATCAACGTCAAATAAAGCATCCAAACTATCAATTTTTAGGTCTAAGTATTCATCGTTAGGGTCTTCATCTGGAACAAGTGACCATGCACTTTTTCTTATAGAGGAAAACTGTTTACTTAAATTTTCTGGTTTACCGTAATACCATTCTACAGAAATGGGATCGACTCCTAATTGATTAAGCTCTTCAATAAAATGATCAGCATAATTTCTATTTATATCATCTGCGGATGATAAAACAGCGATTTTTTTAAACCCTAAAATATTTACTGCATACTGAGCAGATAACTTTGCTTGAATCGCGCTGCTAGTTGATAATAGATATATATTCTTCGATAAAATAGTTAACTCGCTATGGTTGCTTTTAGATAGCATTATTGGTATGGAGCTAGAAATACTAGTTGCAGCTAAGTTTGAGACTTCGGAAAAATACCCTAAAACAGAAATTACACTTTTTTCTAGATTTATTGATTTTAGTAGCTCTAACGATTTTAAATCGTTGCTCTGATTATCGTAGATTTTGAAGTTAGTGTAAAAGTCATGCTTGTAATCGTTAACCATCCTTGATAAACCCATTAAATATGTTTCACCTTTCTTTTTGTCATTACCGGAGAGAGGTAGAATGACTGCTATTGTTCCATGAATTGTGCCCTCATTGCCTACAAATAGAGATAAACTTTCGTAAAATACATGAAAGGATTTAGGTAGGATATTTTTATCAATTACGCTCAAGGATAGTTCCATATTATTCATGTCTCCATCAAGATTAGCGCGATATGATTTCGCTAGGTTTAATATAGACCTATTAACTTCAGATTCATTTAAAAACAACAAGCGCTCTATGTAATCAGAACTAATACCCATCATTAAAATTTTTAGAATCCTATCATCAATTTTTTTAAGGAATGTCGAATCTATTTTAGATTGCCTTGCGGATAATAATTTTTCTAATGCAAAAGAATATTTTTCTTTTGAAATCAAAATATCGCCTAATAAAGATTTTACGTAAGGCTCATACAAACTGCTTGGGTATTTATTTAAAAATGAATTGCAAGTCCTTTCGCTAACATTCATTTTTTTTTGTTTATATTGAGTCTTTGCAAGCATAAAATGAGATACAGGATCTTCAAAATTTCGTTTATCAATTAAAATATTTTTAAACTCATTTTCTGCAAGTTGAAATCTATTTTTATTAAAATGATCTAAGGCAAAGTAAAAATGATCAGTATATGTTAATAAAGAATCATCAGTTTGCGCTTTTAATGAAAACATTGGTATAATGAAAAATAGAAGAATCAAATTTTTCATAAAGTGTTGTCCTTTTTGGATATACCTTGCATTGTTGATAATTTGCCATTTTCAAATAGTAAATAACGTTTAGAAACTAAATCATTGCCATAAATCCATTGTTGACTTACCCCGTGACGGCTAGATGTATTATTTATTATATCGGGATTACCTATGGAAGCTCTAACTTGCTCATGATTCATACCGTATTCTAAATTACCTTTTATCACTTTTTTGATAATATCCTCATCCCAGCTATTTTTAATTGGATTGGCAATAAAATAATTATTTTGTCTAGAATGAAACTTAAATTTACCATTATATCTAATGTATGAGCTAATTTCATTTTCTACCTTTATCTCTAACCATATGGGTAAATCGATTTTACTGTTTTGATATATTTTTGTACCAACAACATCAACTTTTTGAAATTTTTCAAAACTACTTCCTGATCTATTGATGAAAATACTATCAACAAAAATATCATTTAGCCAAATACTTCTCCCAATTAGGCTTCTTGCATTTGCTACATCATCAAATAAAGCAATGTGACTTGGAAATGGATTACCCTTTGTAGATTCATTCTTCCACTTGTATTTTTTATTATTATTTAACTGAACAATCAAGTATTTTTCATTATTTTTTGTGTAATTACCTAAAATTTTTCCACGAGCATTTTTTAGTTTAAAATATGGAATGCTACGACTACTGTTTAGCTTTGACCAATTTTTATTTATTTTTTTTTGTCTAGCTAACGATTTACTTATGTCGGCGAATGTAATATCTTTATTTGTCCATTGATTACTTTTGATTATGTATTCTTGCTTAAAGCTATTAAAGTTTATGCAAGATATATTAATTAAAGATACTAGATATGTTAGAATAGTTCTTTTAAAGTCAAACATATATTCAAATAAAATATTATATTAATTTATGAAAGGCTTAGACCAGTTTTTCAATTTCCCATTTTTATCAAATTTCAATGTGTAATTTTTAAATCCCCATAATTCATCACCATTTGAGAATTTTCCTTTTCTATCAGGGTTACCAAAGCTACTTTGGATCTTTGTTTTACTAATTCCTTCCTTTAAATCTTCCCACAATAAATTTGACATATTGCGAGAAACTTTTAGTTCTAAATCTTGAACTTTATTTTCTAAATTTTCAATTCTCTTCTCCAAACTATTAATGCGATAATTTTCAGCAAGAACCGCATTTATTAAAAAACTTATCACTATGTTGATTAAAATGATTTTTCTAACCATAATTGACTCCTAGAATTAAGTTTAAAATTTTCTATCATTCTGTTTGAAAGAGAAGGTTTTCAAATGAAATTAAGCGCTTAACTTGAGTTTTGTACTCATCAAATGAATTGAGATTATTTTTAAATAAGGGATTGTAATACTTATTTATGGAATGTAATAAATGAACAGAGTTATTCAACAATTCAAATTCAAGTTCTATTTTAGATATTTTATCTATGTGTTTTTTTTCAATATCATAATCGAGGAGATTTTTAAAGATTTCATACCTACTTGTATTTAATTGGTTTGATATAGCTAGCAAAGAGTCTAAAAAAATATCATAATCAGTACTAACACTATTTTCTGGGGAAAAAATATCATACTTAATTAAAATATATCTTTTTTTAATATCATTAATTGAATGACTCACGTCATTTAAAATAGTAGAAATATTATTTACTGATGCATCTAACGAATTAAATAAAATTACTGATGCCATTTTAACTATCAAATTAACGTTAAACATTCAGATTATGGATTTGTAAAAGCAGGAATTTGAGGATTAATAAAGTATAAACCCTCAAAATTTCCATTGTCATTGTATTTTCCTTCTTGCATTGGGGCTCCATCAAAATACCACCACGACCATGAACCAACTGGCTTACCAATTTCATATTCTCCCTGAAGTTCCTTCTGTCCGTTGTCATACCAATTCTTTTGAACACCATGCTTTTTACCATTTTTGTAGGATAATTCTGACCATTTTTGCCCATTTTCATACCACGCGGTCCAATTACCAATTCTACCATTAATTGGGATTTTAGTTATTTTATTTTTTTTCTTACCATTACCATTTAAAAAAGAACCATCTGCCATTTTATTTCCATTATTATAATAAAATTTCCATTTACCATCCATTAAATCATTTTTGTATAATCCTTCACATTTTAAATTGTTATTTTTATACCAACTTTTATACTTTCCATTCCTTTTACCATTAACGAATGACACCGAACTTTTTTTAGTTCCAGCATTTTCATCCCACCATTCAATTATTTTTCCTTTCCAAATTTTGTTATTATTGAGCTTGGAAATAAGTTTTCCATCAGGTGACCATTTTGTTACAATTTTATTACTGATTTCATTTTTAGTATTATACTTATACTGAATTGTAGAATCAATTTGCCCCCCCACATAGTAAATGTATTCTTTTTGGTCTTTTAAGATGCCTTTTTTAAATATTTGTTTCAATTCTTTTTCCCCAGCGCGGTTCCATTTTGTTAACGTTCCATCTAAAACATTTTTTGAATAATTTTCAATACGTTTTTTATTACCATTATCAAACCAATAAGATACTGGCCCTGAAATTTGTCCATTAACATATTTTATCTCTGTTTCTTTACGACCATTTAAGTACCATTCAGTTTTAAAACCATCTAAAGGCTTACCATCACTAAATGTAATTTTGGAGCTATCAATGCTGTTAGGAGAATAATATGTCCACGTACCAATTTGTTTACTATCCTCATAATAGCCTGACGAAAACATTTTACCGTTTTTGTACCACCTTTTCCAATGCCCAATTAACATATCTTCATTATATTTGCCTTCAATGAATTTTTGGCCATTAGCAAACCATTGTGTCCAAATACCATCATATTTACCATTTATATAATTCCCTTCTAACTTTTTTTGACCATTTTCGTACCATTGTATATGAACTCCATTGATTATGCCTAGTGTATAGTATTTTTGCTCTTTTTTAGAGCCAGTATCATACCAACTAAAAGTTAAGCCATGTCTTTTCCCACTCTTATATTCTTGCTCAATATATTTTTGGCCATTTTCATGCCACTCTATGAATTTACCACTCTCACGTCCTTTGACAAAATTGCCCGAAGATCTCTTATTACCAGATTTAAACCACTTTTTAAAAGAACCATCTCTATTTCCGCTTTGAAATGAATATTCGCTTAATTTCATTTCCTCTGGAGACCAATTGATCTCCTTTCCATTTTTTAAACCATTTCTAAAAATACTCTGCATTTTTTTATTTCCATTTTCATACCACTCTATCCAAACTCCAGTTTTTAAACCATTTCTAAAAATTCCTTTTGAAAGTAAATTTCCTGATTCATACCAGTATTTCCACAAACCACTCTTAACTCCTCCACGATATATCCCCTCCTCCTTAATCAAATTATTTTCCCAAAATACAGATATTTTGCCAGTATAAGGTAGCTCATCATTTTGCTTAAAAACAATGCCATCAATCTTGATTATTTTTGGTTCGGAACTGTATGATTGAGGAAATTGAATAGAAAGAAAAGAAATTAAAAATAATATTTGCTTAACCATTATTTATATAATTTACTACAATTAAACTAGAAGAAATGATTTCCTAATTAATTATTAATCTTTCTTTTTTTCAATAATTGATTTAAATCCTTAATCGCAGATAATCTGTCCCACTTATTACCTTTACTCATTGCATGAACCATATTTTTAATAAAGACTTTATAATCTTTATCCTTATTTTTACATAGATTATCTATGATTTTATCAAAGTCAGACTTCATTAAATCTATTTTTTTAACGATATAAATTTATAAAAACAATCAATGATTATAATATTTATTCCCATTCGATTGTGCCTGGAGGTTTAGATGTGATATCATAAACTACCCTATTAACACCGCTAACATCATTCACTATCTTACTTGAGATTAGAGACAAAACCTCTGGAGGCATTTTATACCAATCAGCAGTCATTCCATCTATGCTTGTTACAGCTCTTAAAGCAATTAAATTTTCGTACGTCCTTCGATCTCCCATAACACCCACTGTTTTTACTGGAACCAATACTGCAAATGCTTGCCATATCTTATCATATTCACCTGTTTCCTTTAGTATTTCAGTATATATATGATCAGCTTCTTGAAGAATTGATACTTTTTCCTCAGTTACCTCGCCAATGATCCTAACACCTAAACCCGGGCCAGGAAATGGATGCCGGGAAATTAATTCATTTGAAATACCTAATTGTTTTCCAACTAATCTTACTTCATCTTTGAAAAGATCTTTTAAGGGCTCAATTAGACCAAATTTTAGGTCATCAGGCAAACCACCAACATTGTGATGGCTTTTTATAACATGCGCAGACTTGCTTGTGCTAAAACCACTTTCAATAATATCTGGGTATAAGGTTCCTTGACCCAAAAATTTGTAATTACCAAACTCTTTAGCAATTCTATCAAAAGACTTAATAAACTGATCTCCGATAACTTTCCTTTTTTGTTCAGGATCAACTATACCCCTAAGTCTTGAAAAAAATAGATTTGATTCATCAAAAAGATGGACATTAACACCTAACTCACTTTTCAAAGCAGCCACACAACTCTTTGCTTCTGCTTTTCTTAACAAACCATGATCAATCAACACAGCAGTACATCTAACTCCAATAGACTTATTAATTAAACAAGCCATCACAGTCGAATCTACCCCTCCGCTAACACCAACTAAAATATTACTATCCCTAATACTTTCTTTAATTATTTTGATTTGCTGATCAATAAAATTAATAGGAGTCCAATTTTTTTTACATTTGGCTATTTTAAAAAGGAAGTTTTTTAGTAACTGTTTGCCTTGCTCAGTGTGTGAAACTTCTGGATGAAATTGAGTAGCAATTCTATTTTGTTCTTTATTAATTAAACCAGCTACAAAACCATTTGAGCTAGTAGCAATTACCTCCCAACTATCAGGAACTTTAGTTACTTGATCCATGTGGCTCATCCAGACATTTGAAGTATCAGACATATTTTCGGTAATAACGCTACCTTTTGTAAAATCAACATTAGCTAGCCCATATTCACCTTTACCATTGGAGTCAACTTTACCATCATTATGATGCACAAGCAAATGTAGACCATAACAAATACCTAAAATTGGAATGTCTATACTAAGGATATTTTTATCAAATGCGGGTGCATCGTCTGAGAAAACACTTGAAGGTCCACCCGATAGAATGATTGCACTGGGTTTTTTTTCTATTACAGAATTTAAATCAATTTCAGGAGATACAACCTCAGAATAAACATTAAATTCTCGTACTCTTCTTGCAATGAGTTGAGTATATTGAGAACCAAAATCTAAAATGATTACACTCTCTTTTTTTAATAGATCCATTAATCTATAATTTTTCTCATTTCTTCAATTTCTTTTGAACTACATAAATTAAAGCCAATTGGTGAAATACTAGCATAATCATTACTCACCACATAAGAATCACTTTCAAATGTAGTGTCCTCATCAACCATATTCCCTACCATCCAATAATATTCATTGCCTTTAGGATCTAATTTAGTATCAAAATCATCATCAAAGTATTGATTGCCCTGCGATGCAACTTTTATTCCCCTAAATCGATCTATGCCACAATTTGGAATATTAACATTCCAAATGAAATTTTTTGTAATTTTATTTTTAATAGCAATTTTAATAATTTGACGAATGATAATTTTTGAATTATCAAAGCTTTTAGGGTTCAACGAATCAATACTGAAAGCGATGGATGGAATATTTTGCATAGCTCCCTCTAAAGCTGCCGCTACAGTACCAGAATAAATAATATTGTTTCCTAGATTTGATCCTAGATTAATACCAGACAAAATAAGATCAGGTTTTTTGCTTAATATTTTTTTTATTCCAAATTTTACGCAGTCCGCTGGAGAACCAGTTACAGAGATACCTTCAAATCCATCTCCACGATTAATTTTTTCTACAAATAAAGGCCTTGATATTGTAATACAATGTCCAGCAGCACTTTTTTGTGAATCAGGAGCAACAACACTCACATTACCAAACTCTTTTGCTACTTCCCAAAGTGCATAAATCCCAGATGAGAAGATACCATCATCATTTGTAATTAAAATTTTCAATTTAATAAATCTATTATGCTAAATAACCGGCTTTTCATTTCATTCCTACTTACTATTTGATCTATAAACCCTTTACTAATTAAAAACTCTGAGCGCTGAAAGCCCTCCGGCAAATCTTGACCAATTGTTTGTTTTATAACTCTAGGACCTGCAAATCCAATCAACGCGCCTGGCTCAGCAAAAATTATATCTCCGAGCATTCCATAGCTTGCTGTCACTCCTCCGGTTGTAGGATCAGTGAGTATAGTAATATATAATCCACCTTCTTTTGAAAATTTTGCCAATTTTGAGCTTATTTTAGCTAATTGCATTAAAGATATAGCACCTTCTTGCATTCTCGCTCCACCAGATTTACAAACCAAAATCAAAGGTATGTTCTCTTTACCTGCCTTAACTATTGCTCTTGAAATAAGTTCGCCAACAACTGATCCCATACTCCCCCCGATGAAACCAAAATTCATAATGCCGATAATTACAGATCTACCTTTAATTTCCCCAGAATAAATTTCAATGGAATCAGTTTCACCTCCTTTTTCATATGCTTTTTTTAACTGTTCTTCGTAATCAAGCATAGCATTGAACTTCAAAAAATTTGATGACTTTACATTTTTAAAAAGTCTTCTTGATGAACCTTGATCAAGGATTATGTCTAAATAATATCTAAAATTCATCCTAAAGTGAAAATCACAATGTCTACATACTGATAAATTTTTATCTAATTCTGGTTTAAATAAAATTTCTTTACATGAAGGACATTTTTCCCATAGACCATCAGGAATAGCCTTTTTATTCTTTTCTTTTATCTTCTTGTCTTTTCTTTTAAACCAGTCCATTATAACTATTTCATTTAACTAGTCGCATATTAATGGCATCGCTACCATCTCTATAGTATGCTCTTCTTGTATATACTTTCTCAAAATTAAGTTTAGTATACATATTTAATGCTTTAATATTATTTTTATTTACTTCAAGATAAATACAATATTTACCTGACAAACCTTTTATGTATTTTTTTAACATTTTTAGACCATGCCCCATGCCTTGTAAGGACCTATGAATAGCAATATTCAATAAACTTATTTCATTTTTGAACCTCATGTCAATTATGAAACCAATGACATCATTACGAACTTCATATATCCATAGTCTTTTATCTGTTTTATTTGCCAATACCTCAGAAAGCATATTTTGGTTCCAATAAGGTTCTTTGTATGCCATAATTTCAATATCAAAGACATTATTTAAATCAGATTTTTTACCTTTTCTTAGACCCAAAATTATTTATTTATGTTAAATGGTGATACATAATTAGATACAAGATCAGTGGGATTGCTTACAACAAATTTTTCAAACATTTCATGAGCTAAAATTCCAATGTTAACTGAGGACAATTTAACTGAAATAAATTTTTCTTTTTCTATTAACTTGTCACAGTTTGTATGAAAAACAGTTTCCGTTTTGTCTAACATATCCAAAAATTTTTGCCAATTTAAGACCTCTATATCTTGAAATGGTTCAGGAAAATTACCAGACCATCCTATTTTTTGATAGAATACTTTATCGCCGTGAGAATGTATTAGCCCAATGCCAGGCTTAAAGTTTTTTTGAGAAAAGGCTATAGACATCATTGTCGGAATTGGCACAATTGGTAAACCCAGAGCTAATGCTAAACCTTTGGCAAAACTAAGACCAATCCTTAATCCAGTAAATGACCCAGGCCCGATACTAACAGCAATAGCATTAATATCCGAGTTCTTAAATCCAATTTCATTTTGTAATTCTTTATAAAAAATAGGAACTTTTTCTACATGTTTTTTTTCACTATTCTCTTCAATAGTTTTGATACAATCCCCACTTTTAATAAATGAGACCCCACATATATTAGATGAAGTCTCAATAGCTATGATATTTTTTTTATACGTCATTTATTATTTATAAAAACCTAAAACTTTAATTAGACGCTTATTTGAATTCTCCTTAAATCTCAAAAAATCAACAATTATTGTATTATCTGGAAGAACCCCATCTATTACACTCGCCCATTCAAACAAAGATATACCATTTTCAGGGAGCAGTAAATTTTCTCCGCCCATATTTAAAAAATCCTCAATACCATTTAGCCTATAACAATCTATGTGAAAAAGCTTCATCTTTTCTCCGGAGTATTCGCTTACCAATTTAAATGTAGGTGAACCAACATGTTGTTTAATGCCCATTCCTTGAGCAAAACCTTGAGCAAAAGTAGTTTTGCCAGCACCTAGATCACCATTAAGTGAAATTATTGAACCAACCTCAATTGTTTTTGAAAATTGAGATGCAAACTTCTGTGTTTCTTCAGCTGAGTGGCATTCAATTTCCATTACTTTGTAATTCCTTTCATCTTTAAAACAGGAATTAACATTTCTTCCAGCGAAATGCCTCCGTGCTGAAACGAATTTTGTAGTTTATTTTTATATTTATTTGCTTCATTAGGATAAAGGAAATATGAATCATTTTTTGCTAATAAATAATTAAACTGAGGACCGAACGTAGGCAACTTAAAATTTTCTGGATTATTAATTTTCATTACATTCTTATTTTTAGAATTAAGATTTCTTCCATATTTATACCTGACACCATCAGATGCATCTTTATCTGCGGATACCATAATTTCTTTATTTACTTTAATACTTCCATGATCGCTAGTTATAACTACATCAAAACTACTTTGACTAAGCACTTTTAAAACATCATTAAACCAAGAATTTTTAACCCAAGATCTTACAATTTTGCGATACCCAGATTCATCTGGTATTAATTCTTTTAGAACATCCATCTTAGAACTATCATGAGCAAGCATATCAACAAAATTAACTACTAATGCTATTACATCTTTTTCAAGATAATTATTAATTTTTTTACTAAACCTTTTTCCTTC
>MDTG01089150.1_pt1 | contig 32952 bp, 31 predicted proteins | sample 811421 | NCBI WGS metagenome assembly MDTG01 (sample SAMN05326645, study PRJNA326480) | marine metagenome | isolation source: seawater | place: Pacific Ocean: South East | collected 2011
CGGGGCGGTTCCTGCGGCGCCATCGGCTCCACGAGCTGCCCCAGCTTTGGAACATCCTGCGCGGGGACATCAGTTTCGTCGGGCCGCGCCCGCCGCTGCGGCGCTACACCGAGATGTTTCCGGCGCTCTACGGGCAGGTGCTGAAATCGCGCCCCGGCGTGACCGGACTTGCGACTCTCGCGTTTCACCGCACCGAGGAGCGGCTGCTGACGCCGTGCTCCAGCAAGGACGAGACCGAAGAGGTCTATTGCCGCCGCTGCGTGCCGCGCAAGGCGCATCTCGACCTGATCTACGCCCGGCGGCGCAGCCTGTGTTACGATCTCAAGCTGATGGCGGCGACCGTGCTGCGCCGCATCTCGCTGCATTGAGCGGTCCGGCGGCTCAGCGCCGCAGCATGTGCATGGCGACGTAGCCGATCTCGCTGCCGAGCCACTGGCGCGAGGCAACGATGTCTCCGCCCTGCCCCACGACATAGTAGTCGACGAACGGCGGACCCTCGGGGCTTTCGCAGGCGGCGATGACCTCGACCGCCGTGCCGCGCACCAGCCCCATCTCGACGTTCACCGGCTTGTCGGCCTCGACGCCGCAGCGATAGGTGATGACTTCGGTCACGTCCTCGGGCGTCAGGAAGCGCTGGATGTGGGTCACATGACCGGTCTGGCGCGATCGAACCTGCGCGAGCAGCGGGCCCTCGTCGGTCGACATGAGGTCGCCGCCCAGCCCGCGCGTGCCGGTGATCATGCCGTGCCGCATGGTCACCGCCTGCCGGGTCGAAGTGGCGAAGGTGTCATAGGGCGGGTTCTGCTCGATCCGCACCAGAAGCGACTGCGATTTCCGCTTCTCGATGTTCAGAAAGGCCACCGGGAGCTCGGTCGCCGACAGGGTCTGGACGATCTGCTGCTGCGTGATCGGCGCCGGCGCGCCCTCGCCGCTCTTGAAGAGCACGTCGTAGAGGTTCGTCACCGGGTTGGTGAAATACGGCTCGTTGCTGCAGGCGGAAAGCGCCGCGCCAAGGCCGAGCACCAGGGCGAGCGGTTTGATCATGCGGAGTGTCATCGCCAGAACCTTCCCCAGGTGTTTGCCACGTCGGGCTCGTGCCATGTGCGGACCTGCTCGTAGAGCCGGTTCGACACGTTGAGCCGTGCGCCGCCGTCACGCTGCACCGAACGGATGGTGGTGCTGTTGGTCGTGCGCGTCGGCGTGCCGATACCGACCGACAGCGGGATCGTCAGCATGATGCCCTTGTCGAACGAGCCTTCGCCGAACTCCTCGCTCGAGACATCTGTCAGCGTGGCGAAGGCGCCCACCCGCCAGCCGTTCGCGAACTGGCGGCTCACGGTGAACGTCGCGCCGTAGTCTCCGGCAAGGTAGCGGCCGACGTCGACCTGCCCGTGGAACCCGTTGCCAAAGGCGTAATAGGCCGAGACATGCCCGTTCACGTCCGGGATCTCGCGCTGGATGCCCGAGACCGGGTCGATGGTGACGTTTTCCTGGATGCCCAGCATCCCGTCGTAGTCACGACGGCGCACGTAGTTGACCTCGGCCCCCAGTGCGAGACGGCTTGCAACCGGCTTCCACAGGAGCTCGGCCGAGGCGCCCGCATACATCTGTTCGAGATAGCCGAGCGACAGGCGGCTGTAGAGATTGCGGCCCGGACGCCCGTAGAGGTCGAGCGTCAGCCGGTTGATCAGCGGATCGCCCTCGGCGGCATAGAGCCGGTAGTCGGTCCGCACGCGCGGGAGCTTGGATTCGTCCACCCGCTCGATCGTGTCGAGGTTGCCGACCACCTTCTTCCGGACAGAGCCCGAGAGCACCACGTTCGGCGTGATCTCGTAGCTGCCGCTCAACTCGGCGCCAAGGTCGATGCGCAGCGGATTGTCCGGATCGAAGCTGGAGTAGGAGTAATAGGGGGTGAGCGCCCAAGTGAACTTCGGGTGCTCCGAGAGGTCTGGGGCTGGCGCGAGCCCGACGGCATCGCGGAACCGGGTCCGGGCGAGCATCTCGACGGCGGCATCGTTCTCGAGCGCCTCGAGGTCGGACCGCTGAAGGGTGATCGCCGACATCGGCATCCCGTTCTCGACCGGAACGATGGTGAATTCCTCGACCGAGTCCGGCATGATCCGGGTCATCACCCGGGCGGCGCGGCCGATGGCCTGCGCCGGGGCGCCGTAGGTCGGGTTCTCAAGGCGCAGCGTCGCGCTGCGCGGCTGAAGCTCGAAACCGGCGACCAGAAGCTTCTCGCGGTCGAGGCTGCTGACAAGCCTCTGCTGCACGCTCGCCTCGGCCGCCGCGAGCTGGGTGGTCCAACCGAGATCACTGGCCGATCCCTGCGGACGCGGCTTGACCGGCAGGCCCCCGGTCTCGTTGCCGGCTGGAATGCCGGTCGTCTTCGGGTTCAGGGCAACGGTGACCTGCGCGCCGAGCGTGGTGCCGTGGGCGTAGTAGAGCGAAAGTTGCGTGTCGTTCTTGAACCGGTAGACGACCCCGAAATTGAAGGGCGAGCTGTGCTCGAACCCGCCACGCCGGGTCTCGAGGTCGTATCCGTCCGAGGAATACTCGAGCGTGAAGTTGAGCCTGTCGTTCGGCGCGTAGCTGATGCCGCCGAACGGCGCGATGTCCCCCCGGAACCAGCGATCGTAGCTGACCGTGCCGCCCTCTTGCGACACATCGTAGGCCGGACGCGTGCCGATGGTGGTCACGGGGTTGTGGCTCGCGAGCCGCCCCCAGCCAAGGCCGGCGCTCACCTTGAGGCCGGGCGACAGGGTCTTGGTGGCGACGACGTATTCGCCGCTGTAGAGACCGGTGCCGATGAAGTCCTGCAGGCCAACGGCGATGGCGGGGCGGATGTCGGTTTCGGTGAAGATCTGGTAGCGCAGGTCGAAGCTGCGGTCGTAATAGACCCCGTCCACCGCGTCGGGGTGGTCGAAGTTCTGGATTCCGGAATAGCGGAAGGTGCCGATCAGCCGCGGCGTGATCTGGAAGATCATCGAGCCCCGGTTGCTGTCCCCGATCCGCCCGTAGGTGAAACCCAGGGTCGCATCGGGCGCCATCTCGGCGCTCGGCATGTCGATCAGGCCCGGCGCGCCGTAGAGGTTGAACGACGGCAGCCCCTCGGTCAGTGCCGGCCCCGAGACGCTGGCGAAGAGCGCGGCCAATGTGCCGAGCCTGATGCGTCGCTTCAGATGTGCTGCCCCCGCGCGCATGAAATGACCTCGTGATGCAAAGGATCCTCCTGAACAGGGCTAGTCGGATTTCACGCGCCTGTCCATTCGCGCGGTTGCCGCGGAGAGGCAGCGGTGGTGGATTTGTGGGATAAACGGCACGTCACGGGACGCCCGTTAAGGCTACATTTTGAATTGTTAAGCCAAGCGTAACCGCTGCCGCGCTAGCACCATTGCCGGGGTGTAAGAAACAGGTGGTGGAGATGGCTGTCGACAGCAATGTTGCGCCGATCATCATCAAGCGAAAGAAGGTCTCGGGCGGGGACGGGCACCATGGCGGTGCCTGGAAGGTCGCCTACGCCGACTTCGTGACGGCGATGATGGCATTCTTTCTCTTGATGTGGCTGCTCAACGCGACGACCGAGAAGCAGCGCAAGGGGCTCGCGGATTACTTCAGTCCGACCGTGGCGATCAGCCGTGTCTCGGGCGGTGGCGATGGATCGCTTGGCGGCGACAGCGTGTTCAGCGAGAATACCCTGCCCCGCGTCGGCACCGGCGCGACCAGCCTGCGGCCGATGGCACAGAACCGCGCAAGCGGTGCGATGACGCCGAGCGCCGAAAGCGATGACGGTGCCGGAAACGACGAGGCCTTCCGCGAGGTCGAGGAGCTGCTCATGGGGCGCGGTGGCGAAAGCATGGTCGACGACGGCCTGCTGCGCCACATCGTGACGCGGGTGACCGACGAGGGGCTCGTCGTCGAGCTTTTCGAGACCGCCGAGGCGCGGCTGTTCACGCCCGATGGCGACCCGACCGAGCTTCTGCGCTCGCTTGCGGGCGTCATCGTGCGTGTGTCCGGGATGGTGAAGAACCCGCTCGCGATCGAGGGACACGTGAGCGCCTATCCCGTGGTCCTGGCGCGTGACCCGTCGTGGGAGGTGTCCTCCGATCACGCGGACAGTTTCCGCCGGCTGCTTCTGGCGGACGGCCTGCCGAAGACTCGCGTGAGTCGCGTGACGGCTCATGCCGACCGCGAGCCCGCCGAACGCAATCCGATGGATCCTCGCAACACGCGGCTCGAGATCGTGTTCCTCCGTAAGGGCTGACCGGCGCCGGGATGATGCGCATTTTATCTGTTAGCGCGGTGTTAAGCCCGGATCCCTATCCGTTGTCGAGAAAGACCTGATCGAGACAGCAGAAAGGCGTGTCCATGACCATCTCTTCGTCCCTTAACGCAGGCGTGTCCGGCCTTGCGGCCAACGCAAGCCGGCTCGCGGCGATCTCCGACAACATCGCGAACGCGTCGACCTACGGTTACCGCCGTGCCGAGACCGAGTTCAATTCACTGGTTATGACAAATGGCGGCCGCAGCTACACGGCGGGCGGCGTCCAGGCCGAGAACATCCGGCTCGTCGACGAGCGTGGATCGCTGGTCACCACGAGCAACCCGACCGATCTCGCGGTGCGCGGTCGCGGGATGATTCCGGTCGTCTCGTCCTCGCAATTCGCGGCAACCGGCGATGCCGAGCTGCTGCTGACGTCCACCGGCTCCTTCCGCCTGGACGAGAACGGCTTCCTCGCGAACGAGGCCGGCTATTACCTGATGGGCTGGCCCGCGAACCTCGACGGGTCCATCCCTTCCTACCCGCGTGACACGACGGATGGCCTCGAGCCCGTGCAGTTCAGCCTGAGCCTCACGGGGGATCCGACCACGGCGGTGTCCATGGCGCTGAACCTTCCTGCAACCGATACCGAAACCGGCCAGAGCGGTGACCCCTACAACCTGTCCGTGGAGTATTTCGACAACCTCGGCGTCTCGCAGAACATTTCGCTGACCTTCACGCCGACGGTGCCGGCGACCGGGATGTCGAACGAATGGACGGTCGTGATGACCGACTCCGCGCAGGACGATGCGGTCATCGGCGAATACGTCATCACCTTCGACGACTCCCGCACTGCGGGGGGCACCATCGCATCGGTCACGACCGTGACCGGCGGCGCCTATGACGACACCACCGGCCTGCTGTCGGTCGACGTCGCCGGGGGGCCGATCGAATTCGATATCGGTGCCGTGGGCGAAAACACGGGCCTGTCGCAGCTCTCCGACAGCTTCGCACCGATCTCTATCTCCAAGGACGGCTCGCCGGTCGGCAACATGGTCTCGGTCGAGGTCGACGAGAACGGCTACGTCAGCGCGCTCTATGACACGGGGGTCAGCAGCGTGCTCTACCAGATCCCGCTGGCCGACCTGCCGAACCCGAACGGCATGATCGCCATGGACAACCAGACCTTCCGGCCCTCGCCGGAAAGCGGGCCGTTCTTCCTCTGGGATGCGGGCGACGGGCCGACGGGCGACATCAAGTCCTTTGCGCGCGAAGAGTCGGCCACCGACGTGGCCCAGGAACTGACGGACATGATCCAGACGCAGCGGGCCTATTCCTCAAACGCGAAGGTCATCCAGACCGTCGACGAGATGCTGCAGGAAACCACCAACATCAAACGCTGATCCTTCCCGGGACCAGCCGCCTGAAGGAGGCCGCTGAATGTCACTCTCCGGAGCCCTGTCCAACGCATTGAGCGGCCTCACCGCGAACAGCCGCGCCGCGACGCTGGTTGCCTCGAACATCGCCAACGCGACGACCGAGAGCTACGGTCGGCGTACGCTCGAACTTTCCTCTCGTGCCGCGGGCACCTCCGGAGGCGTCATGATCGGTGGTGTCGTGCGCAACACCGACGCCGCCGTCATCGCGGACCGGAGGTTCTCGGATGCGCAATCCGGTTTTGCGAACGACATGCAGTCCTTTGCGACACGGATCGAGACGCTGCTCGGCGAAAGCGATGCGCCGGGGTCCCTGAACAGCATGTATGCCGCCTTTGAAAACGCTCTGACGGCGGCGGCCTCGGACCCCTCTTCGACCCAGAGGCTCAAAACCGTTGCTCATGCCGCGCAGGGTTTCGCCACGACCCTGAACACGATCAGCGACAGCATACAGGCCGCGCGCACCGACGCCGACCGTTCCGTCTCTGCGCAGGTCTCTTCGCTCAATACAGGGCTTGCGCGCGTTCGCGACCTCAACACCGCCATCGCCGACGGTGCGACCCGCGGCGGCGACCCGTCGTCGCTGATGGACGAGCGGCAACGCGTGATCGACGAGATGTCCGCGATCGTTCCCCTGCGCGCAGTTGCCCGTGACAACGGCGCTCTGGCGCTCTACGCGGGCTCGGGAACCGTCTTGCTCGATCCTTCGATACACCGCGATCCGGTCGAGATCGGGTTTCAGCCGCACGACCCGGTCACGGCCTACACCACGCTTGAGAACGGTTTCCTGTCAGGGCTGACCATCGACGGGAAGGCGATCAACAGCAGCAACAGCGGACTGCTCGGAGGCGGAACGCTTGGGGCGCAGCTTCAGATTCGAGATACCGTCGCCGTGGACATGCAAGGCGTGCTGGATGGCGTAGCGCGGGATCTGGTCGAACGTTTTGGACCCGGCGGACCCGACGGAACCCTTAGCACCGGCGACCCGGGGCTCTTCACGGATGGCGGTTTGGCCTTCGATCCGACAAACGAGCCTGGGCTTGCCGGCCGCATCTCCCTCAATGCCCTCGTCGATCCCGAAGGCACCGAAGTCTGGCGGCTGCGGGATGGTCTCGGGGCGGCGACGCAGGGCGCTGTGGGCGACGCATCGCGTTTGCTGGGCTATTCCGACGCCTTGTCGGACCTGGATGTACCGGGGTCTTCCAGCCTCGGATCCGGGGCCTCCAGCTTCGGAGGCCACGTCACCGATTTCATTGCCGCAGTCTCGGCGGCCCGCGTTCGTGCCGACGGCGAGCAAAGCTTCACCAGCGCCCGGCACACCGCCCTGAAAGAGCTCGAACTCTCCAAAGGCGTGGATACCGATGCCGAGCTGCAGGATCTCATGCAGATCGAACAGCACTACGCTGCGAATGCCCGGGTCATGAGCACGGTCGATGACCTGATGCAGACCTTGTTGAGCATCTGAGGAGAAGAAAATGGATACCGTCGGAGACCTCGCGCGCGCACTTCTTCTGCGCACCGCCCACACCCGGCTCAACCGTGATTTGGACACGCTTGGGGTCGAGATCGCCTCTGGTTTCGTCCGCGATCCCGCAGCTCATCTTGGCGGTGATGTCTCGGGGCTCATCGCAATCGACCGGACACTCGCCAAGCTTGAAACCTTCCGCTTGAACACGTCCGAGGCGTCGCATCTGGCAGGAACGATGCAGACCACGCTCGAGGAAATCCAGGACCGTGGCGGGACCTTGTCGCAAGTGCTGGTATCGGTCGAACTGACCCCGAACGATGAGATGTTCAGAACGCTCTCGGAAAACGCGGCAAGCGCGCTGGACCAGATGATCAACGGACTGAACAGATCGGTCGGCGGTCGATTTCTGTTCTCGGGGACCGCGACGGATACCCCACCGCTGATCGACAGCGAGGAGATGCTTTCAGAGTTGCAGGCCTTGCTCGCGGGGGAAACGACGGTCGTCGGTATCGAGACGAAGCTGGACACCTGGTTCGATACTCCCGGCGGGGGTTTCGAAACCATTGCCTATCGCGGTTCCACGACCTCGCTCGCGCCACTGCGCCTGAGCGAAAACGAGAGCGCCCGCCTCGATATTCGTGCCGACGACCAGGTGTTTCGCGAGACGCTGAAATCCGTTGCGAAGGCCGCCTTGGCGGCCGACGAAACGCTGGCACTCACGGCGGAGACGAAGACGGCTCTGATTTCGCACGCCGCCCTGGAACTTCAGGGCGCAGAGGCGCGGATGGTAGAAACACGCGCAGGTCTTGGAGCGGTCGAGAATCGTATCGAAGAGGCGACCGCACGGAACTCCGCAGAGCGAACGGCCACCAGCATGGCGCGCCTCGAGCTGGTCGGCGCGGACCAATTCGAAACGGCGACCCGGTACGAAAACACGCGGGCGCAACTTGAAAGCCTCTATGCGATCACGGTCCGCTCGTCGCGCCTGTCGTTGGTGGAGTACATGTGATGATCCGAACCATCCTCTTCGCGCTCTGTCTCGGCCTGATCCACTGGCCGTCACATGCTGCGGCACAGGCGGTGCGCATCAAGGATCTTGTAGAGGTGGATGGCGTGCGTGCCAACGACCTGGTCGGCTACGGGCTCGTCGTCGGTCTCAATGGAACGGGCGATGGTCTGCGAAACGCGCCCTTCACCGAAGAGATCATGCAGAACATTCTGGAACGACTTGGCGTCAACGTCACCGGCGAACAGTTTCGCCCTCGAAACGTGGCGGCTGTATTCGTGACCGCCCGGCTGCCCGCTTTCGGACGCACCGGAAGCCAGATCGATGTTACCGTTTCAGCAATTGGTGACGCGCAGAGCCTTCTTGGCGGGACGTTGATCATGACGCCGCTGAATGCGGCGGACGGACAGATCTATGCCGTGGCGCAGGGCACGGTAATCGCTGGCGGGGTCGGCGCCGAGGGAGACGCGGCGAGGGTTGTCCAAGGGGTCCCGACTGCCGGTGTCATTCCGTCCGGTGCGCGGATCGAACGCGAGGTCGATTTCGAGTTCAGTGAGCTCTCTTCGCTTCGTCTTGCGCTGCGCGAACCGGATTTCACGACAGCGGCAAGGATCGAGGCTGCGATCAACCGACGCGTCGGTTCCGGCGCTGCCGAGATGCTCGATGCCGGAACGGTCTCCGTGAACCTGCGCCGAACCGGGGCCTCGTCTCCTGCCAGGGCCGTAGTCGCTATCGAGAACCTTGCGGTCGAACCGGAGCGTCGGGCCCGTGTGGTCGTCGATCAGCGGTCCGGAACGATTGTGATGGGGGAAGACGTGAGACTCTCGCGCGTCGCGGTCTCCCAAGGAAACCTGACCCTCCGCATCGAAGAAGCCCCGATCACCGTGCAGCCAAATCCATTTGCGGCAGGGGAAACGGTCATTGTCCCGAGGACCAACGCAGACATCGTCAAGGAGCCGGGAATCGGGCTGGCGGAAATTCCCGGCGGCACATCGCTGTCAGAGGTTATCGCTGGGTTGAATGCGCTCGGGGTGTCTCCCCGCGACATGATCGACATCCTCAAGAGCATCAAGGCGGCGGGTGCGCTTCACGCGGAATTCCTCGTGATGTGAGCGCTTCAGCAGTCTGCACAAGCTTTTCCTAACTGCTGCCACATACGATGCACCAAAGGTTGGTGAAGGAGTCTCCCAATGCTGGGAATCGTCGGGATCATCGTCATCTTCGTCATGGTTTTCGGAGGATATATTCTTGCCGGGGGCAAGATGGCGATCATCCTCAAGGCGCTGCCCTTCGAACTCATGATCATCGGTGGTGCCGCGCTTGGGACCTTTCTGATCGGAAATGACATCGGCGTCGTCAAGCACACGGTCAAGGATATCGGAAAGGTCTTCAAGGGCTCGAAGTGGAAGCCCGGTGACTATCGCGACCTGCTTTGTCTTTTGTTCGAACTGATCCGGCTAGCAAGACAAAGTCCTGTCGCGATCGAAGAGCACGTCGAGTCCCCTCAAGAGTCTGCGATCTTCTCGAAATACTCGAAGATCCAGGGGGACAAGATCGCCATCGACCTCATCTGCGATACCATGCGGTCAATGTCGATGAACTACGATGATCCTCACCAGGTGGAAGAGGTTCTCGACAAGCGCATCGAGGAACTCGAGCACCATCGCCTCCATTCCAGCCATGCCTTGCAGAGCATGGCCGACGGTTTGCCTGCACTAGGTATCGTCGCAGCGGTTCTAGGCGTGATCAAGACGATGGGCTCGATCGATCAACCTCCCGAGGTTCTGGGCAAGATGATCGGGGGTGCCTTGGTCGGCACCTTTCTCGGCGTCTTCATGGCATACGGATTTTTCGGACCCTTCGCGAACAAGGTGAAAACCGTGGTCGAAGACGACCTGCATTTCTACCAGCTTATCCGCGAGGTTCTGGTGGCGAACCTGCACAACCATGCAACCAACATCTGCATCGAGGTCGGGCGGCAGAATACACCGGCGCACATTCGCCCAAGCTTTGTAGATCTCGAGGAAGCTCTGAAAAGCGTGAAGCAGGCAGCAGCATGAGACGGATCACGCTGGCGGCGATGCTTCTTGCTCTTCTACCGTGCGTCGGCCTTGCCCAGAGTGTCGTGCTCCGGTCTGGCGAACATGATGATTTCACGCGTCTCGTTTTCGATATGCCCTCGGATCTGCGATGGCGGGTTGATCGCCCGGAACGTCGAAAGCTTGCCGTCACCTTTGATGCGAGGGGGCTCGATCTCGATGTCTCCAGCGTCTTCGATCGCATCAATACGGAAAGAATATCCGAGGTCACGCCCCTTCCCAACGGAGATGGCGTGTCGATCGAGTTGGCCTGTCGCTGCAGCGCCGACAGCTTTCTGCATCAAGACGACATGTTGGTCATCGATATTCGCGATGCCATCGGTGTTGTCGAGCCGCTCGAAGGCGATCTGGCAGAGACTGAGCAGGCCAGAAACGCCAGTACCGTGGATCTTGATCACGAGGTGCTATCCGAGCTTCGCCTTGGCCCCGATCCGGGAATCGGCCCACGACTCGAGCAGTCGATGCTTGTCCCGCGATTTCGGGCGAATGGCCAAAGTCAGGCCTTGGCAGTGCAGAACGTACCATTGAGCTCTCAGGAGGGAGATTTCGAGCGGATGCTTGCGGAGCAATTGGCGCGCGCTGCCACGGACGGACTGCTCGATCCCGCCATTTCGATCTCGCTCGTTCCGGACAAGGGAGCAGTTTCCGAAGAGCCGCCGCTACCGGTGTCGGAGAATAGGACGGTCACCATCGATGCCAAGATTGCATCCCGAACTTCCAATGATCGTGAAACGCGTGTCCGCATCGGCGGAGACGTCTGCATTCCGGCCTCTGTGTTGGATCTTGCTTCCTGGGGAGACGACGACACCTTGCGGAAAGGCATACCGGAGCTTCGAGGCAAACTGTTCGGCGAATTCGATCGCCTCGACGACGAGATTGCGGTGACGCTTGCCAAGGCCTACGTCTATCTTGGCTTCGGCGCCGAGGCGCGTGCGCTTCTCGACCTCCTCCCCGAACCGCCGGACCCCGGATTGTTTGCCCTCGCCGGCATCGTCGATGGGGAGATCGATAGGGTTGGCGTGTTTGCCGGACAATCGAACTGCGAGGGGCACGCAGCCCTTTGGGCGCTTCTCGGGTCAGCCACGCTGCCAAAGGAAGCAGAGGTCAATTCGAACGCGGTATTGCGAAGTTTCGAAGCGCTTCCGTTGCATCTACGAACATCGCTTGGGCCACGGCTTGCAATCAGGCTCGCGGAAGAAGGCGCGCCGGACGCCGCGCGTAGTCTGCTGGGCAGGCTTTCGCGAGCGCTTGGCAAGTCCGATGAGCAGATGGCGTTCAGTGCCGCGCAAGTGGACAAGCTTGGGGGTGCCGTTGGAACCGCACGGCAAGAACTGAAGCGAATTGCCGACGGAACCGGCTCCAATGCCGCCAATGCGGTGGCCGACAGCATCGAGATTGCTGTGCGCGAGGGGGAGAGGATCGATCCAAAGATGGGGGACCTCGCTGCGGCCTATGCGACCGAATTGAGGGGTACGGATCAGGGATCCAGGCTCTGGCTCGCGCAAGTCCGGGCGCTCGCCGCAAGTGGTCGCTACGACGATGCATTTCGTGTGCTCAGGACCGACACCGACCACCCACTGGATCTTCGTGAGCAAGCGGCGTCGGATGCGTTGCTTATTGTGGAAGACGCGGCTTCTGAAACGGACTTTCTGAAGCAGGTGGTTGCCGGAACAGAGACGTTCGACGGAATTGTACGGCCCGAGGCAGCGCTGGCGATCGCGCGCCGTCTACTTGACCTCAAGCTTCCGGACCCGGCCGAGCGCTGGCTGTCTTTTGGTGGGGTGGACCCTGCTTCGCGCGAAGCAAGGCTCCTCAGGGCGCGGGTTCACCTCGCGCGTTCGGAACCGGAGCAGGCAGAAATCGCAATCGTCGGACTGCAGGGGGAGGACGCCCTGAGGTTGCGGGCACGGGCCAGGGAACTGATGGGAGACTACCAATATGCGACCTCGGCATATGCCTCGCTCGGAGAAGAGCAACAGTCCGAAGAGGCGGCCTGGTTGGCCGGGGCTTGGCCGCTGCTGGATGGGCGCAACGATCCCATCGGAAGAACGGCCGCCGTCGTCGAGACGAGTGTGCCGGATCCGGGAGATGCGCCCAGCCTGTCGATGGCCGAGGCCCTTGCCGGCGCCAGCAGTGAAGCGCGAGACACCCTGCGCAAGCTGCTCGACGAGACGCACCTCGGTGACGAGTGATTCCTGAAGAACTTACGAAATAGTAGGGACTCCGTTCTAGCGTCAGACCGGAATATTGCGATTAATGCGAGATCAGAATGGTCTTTCTTCGTCCTGACGCGGCCATGTGCAGCCAGCCGGAAGGCAAGAGCACCTTGAGGCGTATCCCGGGCCCGGGCACCGAGTCATCTTTCCGCTCGGTGAGTCGCAGGCCGGGCATGCCCCGGACTGGGGGCCAGATCGATGATTAAAGCATCGTTCTTCAAGCCGACCGTGCTCCTCGCCGTGGCGCTCATGGCCGTCATCGTCATGATGATCCTGCCGATGCCCTCGTGGATCCTCGACGTGGGACTCGCGGCATCGTTCGGTCTTGCCATCCTCATCTTCACGGTGACCCTGTTCATCGAGAGGCCGCTCGATTTCTCGGCGTTCCCGACGATCCTTCTCGCATCGCTCATGCTTCGGCTGTCCCTCAATGTGAGTTCGACGAAGCTGATCATCGGCCAGGGCCACACGGGCACCGGCGCGGCCGGCGATGTGATCGAGGGATTTGCGAATTTCGTCATGGGCGGCAGCGTATTCCTCGGGCTCGTGGTTTTCGGCGTGTTGATGATCGTGAATTTCGCCGTGATCACGAAAGGTGCCGCGCGCATGGCGGAGGTGGGCGCGCGCTTCGCGCTCGACGGCATGCCCGGCAAGCAGCTCGCCATTGACAGCGACATGTCGGCGGGGGCGATCGATCACGCGGAAGCCAAGGCGCGGCGGGATCGTGAACAGCAGGAAACGACCTTTTTCGGGTCACTGGACGGTGCGTCGAAATTCGTGAAGGGGGACGCGGTCGCAGGCTTGCTGATCACGCTTCTGAACCTCGTGATGGGCATGGTCATGGGCATCTTCGGGCACGGGATGGCCGTGTCGCATGCCTTTGAAACCTATGCGATTTTAACGGTTGGCGACGGTCTCGTCTCGCAGATTCCGTCGGTCATCATCTCGATTGCCTCGGGTTTGCTGCTCGCCCGTGGTGGCGCCATCGGGGCCACCGACGCAGCAGTCGCGGGGCAGCTTGCCCGACATCCGGCGGCGCTTGGCACGGTGGGCGTGCTGATGGCGCTGTTTGCACTCGTGCCGGGTCTGCCCTTCCTTCCCTTTATTCTGGGTGCGGGCGTTCTGGGTGGTCTCGCGGTCTTCATGGCGCGCAAACAGGCGCAACCTTCCGAACCCGAAAACACCTCGCCTCCAGAAGAGACCCCGCGCGAGCGTCCGATCGGGGATGTTCTCGACGTGGATGAGACCCACGTCGAGTTCGCGCCGGACCTCGTGAACATGGTCCTCGATCCCGGGACGGGCCTGGATGTCCGGATTTCCAACATGCGCCGGCATGTGGCGTCCAGTTTCGGCATCATCCTCCCCGAGATACGCCTGACCGACGCCGCGGCGCTCGAGCCGGGCACATACGTCATCCGGATACATGGGGTCGAGGTCGCACGCGGTGAACTGAACCCCGACCTCGTGCTTGCGCTGATGCCGGAGGATCGCACGAGCCTTCCGCCCGGTCGCGACGTGACCGAGCCGGTCTACGGTGCGCCCGCGCGCTGGATCCGGCCCGAGGATCAGGACCGCGCGGCGATCACCGGTGCGACCATCGTCACCCCGACCGAAGTGCTTGCAACCCATCTTCTCGAGGTGATCAAACGCAATTTTGGCCGCTTGCTGACTCTCAAGGCACTGCGTCGGCTGCTCGACGAAATGGTCTCGCTCAGCAATGCCGCAAGGGCCGAGGCGAACCGCAAGCTCCTCGACGAGCTCATTCCGGACAAGGTTCAGATCGATGTCCTGCATCAGGTGCTTCGCCTTCTGCTCGAGGAACAGGTCAGCATCCGCAACCTGCCGTTGATCCTTGAAGCGATCGCGGAGATGAGGGGCCAGCAGGTCCAGCCGGAAACGATATGCGAGCATGTGCGCCAGCGGCTCGGGTTCCAACTGGTCGCCGGGTTGCGTCGGACCGATGGTACCATTCCACTGATCCAGCTGGCTCCGGAATGGGAGGACACGTTCTCGACCTACCAGGTGGAAGGCGCACGCGGTGGGCTCGATGTTACGTTGCCTCCCGAGATGTTCGAAAGTCTCAGCAAGGGCGTCGCCGAAGAGATCGGCGAAGCCGGCAACCGGGGGTTGTTTCCTGCACTCGTGACAAGCGCACGGCGGCGGAGGTTCCTGCGCACGATCCTGTCCGCGAAGGGGATCGCCAATCCGGTTCTCTCATTCGAGGAAATCGGAATCGAGGCGCGTCCCGCCCTGGTCGGCGTGGTGGCAGCATGATCGGGCTCCCCCTGGAAATGTTCGACCTTGCGGGGGGGCTTGCCGGGATTGTCCTGATCGTGTTCCTGCGGATCGCGGCGATGCTCGCGGTGGTGCCGGTGCTGGGCGAGGCGTGGCTTTCCATACGGGTGCGGATCGTGCTGGCGCTTGTCCTGACCACGGCGGTGGTCCCGGCAGCGGTCCATCTGGCAGAGATACCGGACCTTAGCCCGGCTCTGGTGCTCCGCGCGATACTGACCGAAAGCGTGAACGGGCTGGTGATGGGGCTCTGGCTGCGCCTCTTCGTCCATGCGCTGCAGACGGCGGGAAGCATCGCCGCGCAGTCCACGTCTCTTGCGCAACTGCTCGGCAACAGTGCTGCCGACCCGATGCCGGCCCTGGGCCATATCCTCATGGTCGCGGCGCTCGCCCTGCTCGTCACGACCGGCTTTCATGTGAGGATCGTCGCCTACGTCTTGATGTCATTCGATATTCTGCCGCCGCTATCGTTTCCAGACCCGGCCGAGATCGCCCAGGCAGGTCTCGGGCAGGTCGCGTCTTGCTTTTCTCTGGCCTTCGCGCTTGCCGCTCCCTTCGTTATCCTCTCGGCGCTCTACAACCTGACGTTGGGTTTCATAAACAAGGCGATGCCGCAGCTCATGGTCGCCTTCGTCGGCGCGCCGGTCATCACACTGGGATCGGTGGCCTTGCTGCTTCTGACGGCGCCCGTGATGCTCTCGGTCTGGCTCGGGGCGGTTCAGACCTTCCTCGGCCAACCGTTCCGGTAACCCGGCATGGCGGAAGACGACGGCGCAGAAAAGTCCCACGAACCATCGCAGCGCAAGCTCGACGATGCCCGCAAAAAGGGCGAGATACCGCGGTCGCCGGACATGCTGACTGCCGCGGCCTATCTCGGGATGCTGCTGACCGGGCTGGCGGTGGGTGGAAACACGATTCTGCAGTTCGGCGAGGCGCTTCTGCCCCTGATTGAGCGCCCGGAGCGGTTGACTCCTCTGTTCTTCAACGGCGCTGCGGCAGCCCCGCATGGCAGCATTCTGGCGGCGGTTCTCGAACCGATCCTGCCATGGCTCGCGGCGCCTGCGGTTGCGGTTCTGCTGACGCTTTTCGCGACCCGGACCCTCGTGTTCACGGGCTCGAAACTTTCGCCGAAAGCCAGCCGCCTGTCACCGATAGAGAATGCGAAGAACAAGTTCGGACGCCGTGGATTGTTCGAGTTTGCCAAGAGCCTGACCAAGCTCCTGCTCTACTCGGTTCTGCTTGGCGTGTTCCTTGCGTCCCGGCTCGACGAAATCGTGGGAGCCGCCCGGGCCTCGCCGCGCGAAGCCAGCCTTCTGCTCGTGACCCTGATCCTGAGGCTGCTCGGTATCGCGGCCCTCGTGGCGGTGGCGCTCGGGGCGATCGATTTCCTCTGGCAGAGGGCCGAGCATCTCCGCCGCAACCGCATGTCGCAAAAGGAGCTGCGGGACGAGTACAAGGAGGCCGAGGGCGATCCGATGTTCAAGCAGCATCGCAGGGCCCGTGCGCAGGAGATTGCCCTCAACCAGATGATGTCCGATGTGCCCGGCGCGGATGTTGTGATCGTGAACCCGACCCACTACGCGGTGGCGCTTAAATGGGACCGCCTTACAGGTGAGGCACCGGTCTGCGTCGCCAAGGGCGTGGACGAGGTGGCGCGCAAGATCCGGGAGGTCGCGGAAGACGCCGGCGTGCCGATCCATTCCGATCCACCCACCGCCCGCGCCCTCTACGCCACGACGGAGATCGGAAACCAGATCACACCAGACCACTACAGGCCGGTCGCCGCCGCCATCCGTTTCTCCGAGACGATGCGCAGGAAGATGCGCAAGAACAAAGGTTTCACGCGATGACCGACGAGATCGACGGCTTGCTTCGGGTCACGACGCTCCTGCGCGAACGAGCGCTGGAGCAGTATCGTCGGGATCTTGATGAAGAAGCGCGCCTGCAGGCGGAGAAGGATCGGATCGATGCGCTGCGGATGCAGGTGTTCACTGCGGAACAGGATCTAAGCGCGCGGCGGCTCACCGGTGCGGACACGCTCTGGCAGGGCTGGCTGGCCGGACGGAGGGGGCAGTTGAACCAGGAGATTGCCATGGCGCGGGCCAGGCAGGCGCACAGCATGAATGCAGCGCAGGCGGCCTTTTCACGGGACGAGGCAGCGAAGGACCTGGCGCATCGCAAGGCAGTCGCGCGTGCACGCGCGCGCCTCGCGGCCGATGAAGCCAGTCTGGAGGCGCTGTCGCGTCTGTCGGCGCGGTTGCCTGACTAGCGCTGGAGGCTTGATCGGAGCGGACTCAAAACTCAAGAGTCCTGCCGGGCGATTTCCGTGATCAGGACGTCGAGAACCTCGCCACCCATCACGTTCCGAGCGGCTTCGAGGAGCGACCGCCGCAGGATGTCGAGCCGTTGGACGTCGGTGAAATTGCCCTCGAACCCGCCGATATTCGCATGATCGAACAATACCCGAAGAAAAAGATCCCGCAGCTTGGGCTCGCGTGCGTAGACCTGTTCCGTGCCGCCGGGGGTGGTTTCGAGGCTCAACGACATCACGACGAGGGACTGGACCCGTTCACCGTTCACGACCGGAACGACGAACTGGTTGTTGAGCTTCACGTACTCCGCATTACGGCGTGCCTCGTCCGAGGCTTCATGGGCATCCGCGCCCGCGTGGTCCGCAGCCGGGGCGTCATGGTCATCCCCCTGATCGTCGGAGGCATGGCCGACGGTGTCTTCTGCGGGCGTTTCATGGGCAGGCGCAAGAAGGATGCCGGCACCGATGCCGGCGCCGGTACCGAGCAGGGCAAGCAGGATCGGGAGCAGTTTCCTCATCAGTTCCTCGTCAGAAAGGCAGGATCGCGTCCAGCACCTGCTGGCCGAGGCGGGGTTGCTGCACATCGGTGATCTGCCCGCGTCCGCCGTAGGACACCCGCGCGGAGGCAATCTTGTCGTAGGTGATCTCGTTCTGGCGCGTGATGTCCTCGGGGCGGACGTAGCCCGACACCAGAAGCTCACGGAGCTCGAAATTCACCCGGACTTCCTGGGCGCCCTGGATAGCGAGAACGCCGTTCGGCATCACGTCTGTGATCGTCGCGGCGACCCGGAGGGTCAGCTGTTCGCTTCGGCGGACCGATCCATCGCCGCCCGAGGCCGCCTGGCTGTTGAGATCCACCGCATTCGCGAGGCTGGCGCCGGCGGGCAGGCGTGGATCCTGCCGCTGGGGAATCCCGAAGAGCTGCGGAATGGCCAGGGACTCCGACCCGGAGCGCGATCGCGCGGTGCTGTTCGAGATGCTCGCCTGGTCGTTGATCTCGATGACGACGGTCAGGATGTCCCCGGTCTTCATGGCGCGCCGGTCACCGAGCAGCGAGCTTTTTGTTCCGCTCCAGAGCGATGCCCGGTCTGCGGGCCGATCAGGCACTGCGATGGCGGGCGGACCGGAGTAGGCCATGGCCACACGTTCGACGCTTTCGGTCTGAGGCGTGAAGCTCGGAGGCTTGCCGAGATGATCGAGCCGGGCGCAGGCAAGCGCCGGGAGCATGAGGCAGATCAGGACTGGTCGGAAGGTCATGGCTCACTCGTTGTTGACGGCGATGGCGCCATCGGGCGTCACCCGGCCGAAAAGCGTGGTCCGGGAGGACAGGTTCATCACGCGGATCCGTTCACCGGCGCCGCCCCGCGCAAGCGCGCGACCCTCGGTCACGATGTGCACCGGCCCGCGCGAGAAGATGAGTTCGACGACCTGGTTGCGTTCGATCAGCGCTGGTTCTCCGACCGAGCCGCGCATTACCGGGCGCCCGGGATAGAGCGTGACGCGCGCCTCCTGCCCGACCACCTGCGCGAGCGCGCCATGCGCGCCGTCGATCTGCGCGGGATCGAGGCGCACCGCGTCCGGCGCGACCACCTCGAGCGCGCGGATCGTGCGGGTGGTGACGACCGTTTCGGCCTGCGCCGGCAGTGCGGCGAGCAGAAGGAGCAGCAATCGCATCAGCGCACCTGCACGGTCGTGCCAAGCATCTGGTCCGCCGCAGAAATCACCTTGGAGTTGAGCTCGTAACCACGCTGTGCCTCGATCAGTTCGGTGATCTCGTACACGGGGTCCACCGAACTGTCCTCGAGATAGCCTTGCCGGAAGGTGCCCAGACCGTCCTGGCCCGCGGTGGTCTGGATCGGCGGCCCCGATGCTTCGGTTTCGGTGAACATGTTGCTCCCGATCGCTTCGAGCCCCTTGGGGTTGGTGAAACCGACCATGGTGAACTGGCCAAGCCGCTGCGCTTCGACCGCGTCCTGGAAGTAAGCGTAGACCTCGCCTTCGGCGTTGATCGAGATGCTCGTTGCATCCTCGGGGATGACGATTTCAGGTGAGACGGGCAGCCCGTCCGAGGTCACGATCAGCCCGTCGCCATCGCGCTTGAGGGCGCCGTCGCGGGTGTAGCCCGGGATGCCCGTTGGCAGCGTGACTTCGAGGTATCCCTTGCCCTCGATCGCGATGTCGAGGTCGCCTCCGGTCGCGGAGACCGCCCCCTGCGCGAGTTTCATCGTCACGGCGGCCGGCCGCACGCCTAGCCCCAGCTGTACTCCGGTGGGCAGCATGGTGCCGTCAGCGGCACTGATCGTGCCGGCCCGTGCCTGCTGCTGGTAATGCAGGTCGGCGAACTCGGCGCGGCGCGCGTTGTAGCCGGTGGTGCTCATGTTCGACAGGTTGTTCGAGATGACTTCGACCCGCATCTGCTGGGCACTCATGCCGGTTGCGGCGATTTTCAGGGCGCGCATGGTCGCTCTCCTTCCTCAGGTGATGATTGCCTTGATGGCGCCGCGCAGGCGCTCGTCTTCGCGCTGCAGGAAGTTCTGGCCCATCTCGTAGGCGCGCTGGACCTCGATCATGCGGGCGATCTGCAGGATCGGATCGGCGTTCGAGCTCTCGACGAACCCCTGCATGACCCTCGGCGCCTGCGTGGGCTCATACCCCTGGTCGGCACGGAACAGGACGCCGCCCTCGCGGATCATGGCCCCACGGTCGAGCGGAGAAACGACGCCGATCTGGCCGATCGGGGCACCGTTGCTGCTGAGCGTGCCATCCTGGGCAATGGCAAGATCGGTGGCGTCGGGCGGAATGAAGACGGGAGCCCCGCCTGAATCAAGCACCGGGTGGCCGTCCTGGGTCACGAGATCTCCGGCCGAGCTGGTTGCGAAGGCGCCGTTTCGCGTCAGCCGTTCGCCCTGCGGCGTCTGGACGAGGAAGAAGCCGTCGCCCTCGATGGCAAGGTCGAGCTGTCCGCCGGTTCGGGTCAGTCCGCCCTGGGCAAAGGAGCTGTCCCGCACCTGTGCCGCGGACATCGATACGATGCCCGCCTCATCGGTCCTTCGGACATACTCGGAAAAGATCACACCCTGCTGCCGATAGCCGGTGGTGGCCTGGTTGGCGATGTTGTTCGCGATCATTCGCATTTCGCGCATCAGCCCCTGCTGGCGTGAAAGCGTGGTATAGTCGGTAAGCCCCATTTCAACCTCCGGTAATCATCGGGATGACACGGCCCTGGAAGAAGCTGACGAGCGTCTCGGTCATGAAGCTCATCGAGAGCCAGAAGACCACGATGATGGCCATGAGCTTCGGCACGAAGGTCAGCGTCATTTCCTGGATGGAGGTAAGGGCCTGGAAAAGCCCCACACCCACGCCGGCGACCAGTGCCGCAGTCAGGATCGGGACCGACGTGACGGTTGCGATCCACAGCCCCTGACGCAGCGTGTCATAGAAGACGGTTTCGGTAAGCATCAGCCTAGACCGGCATCCTCAGGATTTCCTGATAGGCCTCGACGACCTTGTTGCGCACGGCGACCACCGTCTCCACGGCAAGCTCTGACTGGGCGAGCGCCTGTACGAGCGCATGGGGATCGGCATCGCCCGTCATCGCTTCGGTGGCCGTGGTCTCGGCTTCGGCGAGCGTATCGGTGAAAGAGTGCGCCGCCTCGGTAAAGGTGGCACGGATGCCGCCGGCCTCGGGCTGCGGCTGCATGGCGGGGCGCTGGGCCGCGTATTTCTGAGCGGCGAAAAGCGATCGGACGTCCATTCTGGTCTCCATTGTCGCGGGGGAAGGTTATCGGCGCAGAAGATCCATGAGGTTGCTGGACATCTGCCGGGTCTGTTCGAACATTTTGAGATTGGCTTCGTAGCTGCGCTGGGCCTCTCGGGCATCGGCGAGCTCGATGATCAGGTCGACATTCGTGCCATCGTAGAAGCCTGACTCGTTGGCGAGCGGATGGTTCGGGTCGTAGACTTGTTCGAGGTCGCTTCGGTCGAGTCTTACGTGGCCGACTTCGACCTGCTGCACGGCATCCCGAGAGTGTCCGGTCGGCTCGAACGACAGCGTCTTGCGGTGGTATCCGGGCGTATCGACATTTGCGATGTTCTCGGAAACGACCCGCAGGCGTGTCGCTTGGGCGCGCAAGCCGCTGGAAGAAACTGAAAGGGCATCTGAAAAGGCACTCATGGCTGGATCTCCGCTGATCAGCGGCCAAGGCTGGCGCGCAGGATATTGAGGTTTGACCGGTAGATCGACAGGGCACGGTTCTGAGCGCGCGCGGCACCGGACGCGGTCACCATCTCGGATTCGAGCGACACGGTATTTCCATTCGGGTCGATGCTGCCGCGTCTTTCACCGGGTTCGGGCAGGGTCGCTTCCCGCTGCCCGTTCAGGTGCTCCGGCCGGGTGGCCCTTTGCGTGGTCATCGCCTGGTTCAACGTGTCCGCGAATCTGGGAATCTCCAGTGCGCGATATCCGGGGGTGTCGGCATTCGCGATATTCTGTGCACTTATGGCCTGTTGCAGTCCGGCGTGGCGGGCCAGTTGCATCGCGGTGCGGAAGACGTCGAGATTTTCGAACATCGGGGCTTCTCCCTCGATTGGCTTCAATCAAGGCTTAACGGTGATTCCTTTAGAAATGGTTTGAAGGTGATGAAGGATGCGCACGTATGGACAACGAAGAGATCGCCGGCTTGCGGTCGCGCATCGCGCGCATTCAGCCGGTTCGTGCAGTTGGACGCGTACGCTCCGTTGACGGCACCGTCATCTGGGTGAGCGGCCTCGCCCATGAGGCGTGCATCGGCGACCGCATGAAGCTCTACCGTGCGGGCGAGGTTCTCGAGGGCGAAGTGCTTCGCATTCGAGAAGACCTCGTCGCTATGCTACCCGACGAGGGTGCTGATGGCGTGTCTCAAGGGGATCGCGTGGCGGTGCTGGGCGCGCCGACCCTGGCGCCCTCCGATAGCTGGATCGGTCGGGTCATCGACCCCTACGGTCAACCTCTGGATGCGCATCCGCTCAATCCCGGGCCAAGACGGCGCCCCTTCCGCGCCAGCCCGCCTCCCGCAGCGCAGCGGCGCGGCCTCGGGGGGCGGCTGCAGACCGGCCTCGCGGCGTTCGATACGCTGCTGCCGGTTGTGCGGGGCCAGCGGGTGGGCCTTTTCGCCGGGTCCGGCGTGGGCAAATCGCGACTTCTGGCGGCCCTCGCGCGCGGCATGTCTGCCGATGTTGTCGTGCTTGCGCTCGTCGGGGAGCGAGGGCGGGAGGTGCATGATTTCGTGCATTCAGTCCTCGGGCCCGAAGGGATGGCGCGCAGCGTGGTCGTCGCGGCGACTTCGGACAGATCGCCGCTCGAGCGCAGGCGCTGTCCGCTTTCGGCCATGACCATTGCAGAGCACTTCAGGGATCAGGGGCGCCACGTGCTGCTTCTCGCGGACTCGATCACGCGATTTGCCGAGGCGCATCGTGAGGTAGCTGTCGCAGCCGGGGAGTTGCCAGCTCTGCGAGGCTTTCCGGCTTCGACAGCACATCAGATCATGCGCCTTGCAGAACGTGCCGGGCCGGGGTTACCTGGCGGGGGCGATATCACAGCTCTTTTCAGCGTTCTCGTTGCAGGCTCGGATATGGACGAGCCCATCGCCGACATTCTCCGCGGCGTTCTCGATGGTCACGTCGTCCTCGGTCGTGAAATCGCCGAGCGGGGCCGCTTCCCGGCGATCGATGTGCTGCGCTCGGTGTCTCGCAGCCTGCCCGAAGCAGCTAGCCCGGAGGAGAACGAGATATTGCTGCAGGCCCGTCACCTGCTTGGAGCCTATGCGCGCTCCGAAACGATGATCCGTGCGGGCCTGTATCGAGAGGGAGAGGACCCGATCCTGGACCAGGCGATCCAGGCCTGGCCTGACCTTGATGCCTTCGTTGGAGAGGCTTCTCCGAACGGGGTCGATGCCGCGTTCAATCGGCTTCGGTTGATCCTGCGCCGGTCCGGGGCAGCGGCCAAATCGGCAAGCCCGCAGAGAACACGACTTTCGAAGGCAAGATGACCCTGAACCCATCCCGGACAGCTCAGGCAGAAAGGCTGGACTGTCTTATATTGCCGATCAGGGTCAGGGCGACTTGACTGGATCCGATCCCGGCGCTGTTTGCGATTTGATCCTGCAAGAGGAAGCCGTGGATGATACGGTTTAGTGTATCCTCGGATTGCAGTTCAGAGAATGTCTTGACCCCGAAACGTCGGTCGAGCTTGTCCCGAAGAACGTCGACTTGCTTGTCGATGTCGATCTGGCTGAAGCCGTCCGGCAAATTCAGGGCTCTCTCGAACACCGTTCTCATCGTGGTACTTCCAAGAACATTGTACCACTTGGCGTTTTCAGAAATATCACTTTCCGCGAGTTCGGGAAGCGCCCCTTGAAACCGTAGAGCTGTACCGATGGCTGGATCGACCTTCGCGACCGCGTCCTCGAACGCCTGGCGGTGATATTGATCGACGATGTTCGAAGCGAAGGGCTCTCTTTGCAGCGCGGTCGAGGTTCTTGTTTGGTCGAAGCCGAACGCCTCGGACAGCTTGATGAGCCTGCTGTCGCCGAGCACGTTGGCGAGCGCTTCGGGGCGTTCCGTTCCCTCCTCCAGAACGCGGCGCAGAAGTGTATGACTGTCACGGCGATCTTCGATGTCGAAGGCTTTTAGTACTACGTTAAGAAGATCGGTGTCTTCGAGAAGTTCATCGGCCGACGTAATAGTCCCGATCGTCCCCTCGAAATAGGTTCGCGCGGTGCCAATGTTCTCTTCGACCTCTGCCTTGAACAGAGCCGCATAAACCGGATCGTTCGCATACTGTGGCTCGGCCAGCGTTTTCTGCAGCTCAGACCGTACCCGGGTTTCATATGCGTCCAAAATGGGGGCTGCGAATCCCTCCTCCTGTGTGCGGCTCTCGACGGAAACCTCGAAATTGAACACGTCTGCGAATGCAACATAGCGGCTGTCATTCAGCCGGTTGGCCAATGACGTGCTGTCTCCCGTCCCTTCTTCGAGGACCTTTTGGATCAGGCGCTTGTTGTCTGTTTCCTCTTCCATCCCGAAGGCAGCGAGCGCCACCCGTAGCAAGCGCCGGTCGCTTACAAGGTCTTCCGGAGTCTCGACCGAGCCGACGTTCTCGCGAAAGTAGTGGCCTTCGCGACGAATTTCCGCGCTGCTTTCAAAGGCGCGCTGCTGGTTCGCGAGCGTGTTCTGCAACATTTGCCAGCCAACCATTCCGGTACCGGCGATCATAGGAGTGACGCTCATGATCGTGACGCGGCAAGAAGCCGATCCTCTCGTGGGATTAGGGCGCGGAGCGCCTTGAGGCATTGATAGAACTGACTATCGAGCAGGGCACCCGTCGCTTCCGCAAGTAGCCTGCGACTGTCGTGATCCGTGAGGATGCGGCTCAGTTCTTCGATATTGCGCAGCAATTGGCGCCTCGTCTCGGCTGCCGCACGGTCACCCGTTAGGACAAGTTGGACCGCATAGCACAGCCGTCTCACGGGGGTGTTGGCCTCGTCTGGGTGGATCGCGTCTCGGAGCCGCAAGATGTTCACGTCCGGAGTCGTGATCGAAAGACGGGTCCGCCGATCACCATTTTCGATGACGGCTCCGTTGATGAGAACCCTTTCGCGGGGCCCGAGCTTGAGGACGAGGCCGCTCATCTCTTGGCCCTTCCACCGCTGAGGCCACGCATGACGGCAGCGTTGATTTCGAGCAGTGGCGCGAGGCGTGCCTTGCGGGCAAGCAACTTGCCGGTGTGCTCTTGTGTGAACTCGGCCAAGTAGAAGATCTGGGCACGAAGTTCAGGCGGAAGCTTGTTGCCTGAATCAGCTACGTCGATTGCAAGCATGGTCCAAAGCTTGCGATTTTCGTGCAGGGCTTCGACAAGCCTTGGGTAGGCATTGGGGCCAGCCTCGGCGGCGGCCTTGATGCGATGTGTCACACGCGCGAAGAGTTCGTACTCTATGGACCGATCGGTGCGTGTGCTGAGAGCGTTTCCTGCGTAGGCGCGCTGCGCCAAGGTCTGGGCGTTCACGGCAGAACCTTCTGACTCTGTTTCTAGGGGGTAACGGATCAGGGTACCGGAGGCCGGACGAGCCGACCTCCGACGTTCTGCCTTTAGCGGAACAGCGACAGAAGCTGCTGCGGTGCCTGGTTGGCGATCGAAAGGGCCTGAACACCCAGCTGCTGCTGGACCTGAAGAGCCTGAAGGCGGGCCGAGGCTTCTTCCATGTCGGCATCGACGAGGGTGCCGATGCCGGACTTCAGCGAGTCGGTGAGGCTCGTAATGAAGTCGGTCTGGGTCTCGATCCGACCTTGAACCGAACCGAAGGCGGAGGCCGAGTCGACGGCCGTCTGCAGCAGGCCCTCAATGTCGGTCAGAGCGGTATCGACACCACTTTGCGTGGTCACGTCGATGTCGTTCAGTGCCTCCAGGCGTCCCCCGATTTGCGCGCCGTTGGTCTGGAATGCCTGAAGCGAGATCGTATCGTCCGCGCCGGTCGACGTGCTGTGCGACGTGAAGGTGATCGTCGCGACGCCATCTGCAGCGGTCGTCACGGCGGCCCCGAGCGTCGATGTGCTTGCAAGCGTCCCGGCATCCTTGAGGCCCTGGACCTTGTCGTTGAAGGCCGTTGCGATGGCATTTGCGACGTCTTCCTGGGTGTCACCATCGCGCGCGATGTAGCCGAGCTCGTAGTCCGTGCCATTCATGCCGTCGAGACCGTTGGTGGCGGTGCCAGCTGCGATCTCGATGTGGACGCCGGTGCCAGCAGTGGCCGTGTCGATCACCAGGGTTGTGGTGTTGTTCACGAGATTGACCGCGGTCGCGTTGTCGATACCGCCGCTGATTGCCGTAGCTGCAACGTTGCCGGCCGCGAGTTCGGTGCCCACCGACCAGTCTTCTGCCCCCGTGCCAAGATCTTGTTTGGCAACGCGGATGTCGCTTGCGGTCACGCCGCTGGACGAACGGTCGAGCGAAGCAAGAACGTTGATGCCCCCGGAACCCTCGGTCGTATCGGTGTTCGAAAGGAGATTCAGGCCATTGAACTGGGCAGCACCCACGACGGCACCGATCTGGTCGCGAAGGGCGTCGATGTCGGTCTGGATCTTGGCGCGGTCGACGTTCTCTTCCTGGGCGCTGACGATCTTGCCCTTGATGTCGGTCAGCAGCTCCGTCACCGTTTCTGCTGCGGAGCGTGCGACGGCGACGGTCGACTGTCCGAGGTTGAGGCTGTCGGTGATGCCGGTGAAGCCCTTCACGTCGGCTTCCATCGTTTTGGCGATGGCCCAGACGGCGGCGTTGTCCTTGGCGCTGGACACCGATTTGCCGGTCGAGATCTCGCTCTGCGTAGTTGCGAGGTTTCCGTTGATGGATTTGAGGGTCTGAAGCGCCACCATGGCGCCGTTGTTCGTCAGGATGCTTGACATGGAATTCGTCCTTGAAGTCGGTCGGCGCTTTGCGCCGCGTTTCGTTTGCCGGAACCGGCGTACTGAACGTCTTTCTGACGAATGCAGATCGGGTGTTGACCCCTGCGCCACCCTGTCCGGGTGCATGGCAGAACATGCCCCCAGAAATCCTAACGTCGCGCTAAGTCGACTGGCCGGGTTTGGGCTGATTTGGTTCAAATCCTTTCATGCCCTGCGCTCCAGGCGTCCCTTTTCCGCGGAACCGATCCGGGCCCGTCGACCGGTTACGTCATAGACTTCCATCAGCTTGCCGGCATCGCGCAGACCACCGAGCCGCTTGGCGACGCTGCGAATACCGGCAAGGGACTGATCGAAAAGCGCCTGGTTGCGGCGAAGCTTGAGATGAAGCGGACGCACCGCTTCGATCCGATCGATCTCGACCCCGGCCAGGCTATCTATGAGCCTAGACTTTTCGGCCATGATTTCTGGAATCGTGGCGAGCTCTCCTTCTAGAAGGGCCTCGCGCTCCCGATCCAGTAGCACGCTCAAGGTTTGGAGCAGTTCGTTCGGACTTGGCGGCGCATCAACCATCGGGGCGCTCCTTCAGCGCGTTGAAGATCGATTCGGCAAGTCCGATCCCGCCGGCTTGGGCAAGTGACCCGGCGTGTTGCTGTCGCAGAAAAGAGGCGAATTGATCTTCACCGATACCGCCACCGAAACTGTCCCGGCTTTCTCCAACGCCGGCGGATTTGAGAAGTTCTGCGAGGAAGGCCGCTTCAAGTTGAATCGCCGCCTTCTGCAGGGGGCTCGTGTGGCCCGGCGGTGGAGTAGCTGCAATCTTCATTCGAGTGTCTCCAATTCGATCTATCCAGGTCGATTGAAGCGTAGCTGTGTAAAGAACCGGTAAGGAAGTTGGGTCTAAGTTGCGATCAAAGGAAGAATTCCGGAGTCATCATGCTTAGCCAACTGAGCGAATTTCTCGGCAGCTCGTTTCTTGCGAGGGACAAGGACGGAGATACCCAAACAGAAGCATTGACGATCACGTTCGGCGATGTGTTTGATGAGCTGTCCGAGGAAAATTCCGTTTCAGGTCAGAATGATGTCATTGACCAGCTGCCTGAGACCTCGGAAGCCGATGCCGCATCAGGACTGACGAGCAAGGAACTGCTTGAAGCGGACGACGAAGTAATGTCCGGATGGAGCGCGGAAAATGTGTCGGATCGGTCTCGGACGATCAGCGCCCAAGAGCCCCTTGCGGGTGAAGACGAAATCAACGCCACCGGGGGTGCTTTGGAATCGGCTCCCAAAGACGGAGAAGTTTCGTCGGCGTCTGACGGAACCAGCAAGGAACTTGAGCAAGTTTCGACGCTTGTTTCGCTGGATGCGCCGCGAGGGGGAAGGATAGAATCTCGCAACGCGCCCTCTCAGGGCGATAGCGTTGCTAAGGGTGTCTTATCGGATCAAAGCGCCTTGAAGATTCGACTGGAAGAGTTGCCGACACGACCAGGGAAAATGCTACGTGACGATGTTTCAAGAACATTTGTCGGCCAATCCGACGATATGCAGGCTGCCACTCAGACCTTTGCAGGGAAGGCAGCTATACCATCGAAAGCGATATCGAGCCGTGGCACAGACATTGCCGCCAGCGCAAAACGGTCAGTCGGCTCGAAGACTGACATGCGTTATTCCCCGGCAGCTACGGTGATGCATGTTACCGCTACTGGCGGGGGCGCTGTAGCTGCGACTGCCGAAAACTGGTCTGGCGAGAGGTCTCCGGTTTCGATTCCTTTTTCTGGTAACCCTTACCTTGGAACGTTTCGCGAATACCGCGCCCATGACACTGCTTTGACGGAAGATGCGGCTCGGAAATTTTCCGTCTCGCTCGCGGTCGGATCCGATCGCGACATGACACTTGGAGGGGAGGAGCGGGCGACGAGCGCTGCCGACTCGATGGCAAGTGGCAACGTTCCTAGGGACGAAGTCGAGCGCTCATCCCGCCGACGGCTGATAGTGCCCGAAGGAAACGCAGGACCTCGGACGCCTCTGTCTGGGCATCATTTGGAGCACCGGACTTTGAGGAATCCACCGCACGACCAAGCGAGGGAAAGTATTCACGAACTGAAGCCCATCGAACATCGTTACCCCGTTCATTCTGAAGCAAAAATGTATAAGTCAACCGCTGATGCCATTACGCGCGCCGGCTTTGAAACACGTGCCTCCGAGAGAACGGAGCCTTTGGTCTCGATAAAGAGGCTGAACGCAACGAACCCGCAAGAAATGAAATTTAAGGAACACGCCCTCCCCTCAGGCAGAGCGGAGCCTACTCCGAATCCTGATTTTTCCACTGAGGAACACAGTCAGTTGCGAGGAACGCTGCGATCAAGAGTCAGAAATAGAACTATTAATTTTGAAATGAATTCAGTGGGTCCAGAAATAAAGTATGGGAATAATCCGGGTGAGTTTTCTACCAAGAGGAGACCGCCTAATTCAGTCCAGTCATTGACGTCCCAGACAGTAGAAGCTGCTGTTCAGGTAAGGCCGCAGGAAGGAGGTTATGACATAGCTTCTTCACCATATATGGCACAGGGTAAGGGTGATTACATTGAGTCAAAAACTCAAGAAGAGCTGATCGCGAAGGTCAGTGAGAAGACGCAGAAATACTACAACTCTGCAAACCCATCTCAACTGCATAATCCTGCATCCATTTCAGAAAATGAAGGGCGTGTGAATTTTGCGTCTGGGTCAATTGGAGCAGAAAATAACTACATCTTCGCTACTACTGGACCCAAGGCGAGGAGGTCCCCAATACTTCCCGAACAGCCAGATTTTGTAGGCATGACATATGCGGCCAGATCCCCAAAAAAACCGCTCATATTCCCTCAATCGAGTGATACACTGGAATTCTCCCGGTCGCTTCAACTCGATAGTTCGGCAATGCCTCAGGTAGTCGAGAAGCCCGCGATGGGCAAAGGATCCTTGTGGCCCGTAGGCTTGGGCAGTGACACTCGAAGCGCCGACCTAAAGGAGCATACCGGTATCATTGACAACGAGATCGGGCAGTCGGTTTTGGTGCGCGAAGGGAGAGGGTCGGAGAATGTCGAGGTCAAGCTACGAGAGCGGCTCGTGGGAACCGGTTTTCCGGCCAAAGAAGCCCCAGAGCCAGAGCTCTCGACATTCGTTAAACCTCTGCGAGCGGACGAGCAGAAAGCCATACCTGACCGCGAACTCTCACGAAACCTGAGCAATGAGCATGGTGGCGAGAGTTTCAACAGGATCATGCGTTCAGATGGAAGCGCGCAGGATACGAAAGGTGCGGTCACCGATATCCAATTCTTCGGGAATACGAAGGGCGCGGGCTTCGCCGTCGAGGTTCGGCGCGCGCTCCCCAAGTTTCCATCAGCCGATACTGAAGAATCCGTGCGCTATTCACAACAGAGCGAGGGTCGAGCGGGAGAGGATTATTCCAGACCCGTTTCGGATCAGTACCGAAAAGCAGTTCGGGCCGATGGAGGTGTTGCAGGTCAGGCGGAGGATGGGCCTAGATTGTTGAGTGGCAACATCGGGTACGAAGGACGAGCGGCCAGGTCACCTAGGTCCGTCCAGAACGATGGTTCGGAAAGGCAGGAGCCCCGAGCTCAGGCGAAAGACGCTACGGAGCCGATGGCATCTTCTTCGCAATATTCGGCAAACCCCAAGTCCGCTGGAAGTAGTCAAGGTGGTCTGGCTTCGGCTGAAGCGGGAGCATCCGCTCTTTCATCTCTTGGGCTCTCGATGGAAGAGGAAACCGACTTCCGAGTCCAGGGCACTCCAGTTCAAGGCGATTTACCGTCACCCTCCGCGGGATCCATGGCGAATCAAACGTCTTCGTCTCAAGTGCGCAGTGGTCAGAGTGCCTCCCTTATTCGCCAGTTGTCCGAGGTACTGCCGCAGGTGGATAGAGGCGAAGAAGAGGTCGTTGAGTTGAAGCTCAGACCGGAAGAGCTCGGCCATCTGCGGTTCCGCATGACGCATGGTGAGCACGGGCTTATTCTCAACATCTCGGCAGAGCGGACCGAAACGCTCGACCTTTTGCGGCGCAATATCGACCAACTTGCCCGGACACTGAGCGATCTCGGATATGAATCGTCTAGTTTCAGTTTCGACGACAGCCCGACCGAGCAGCGAGACAGTGGCAGCGCTGCAAACCTGCGGGACGATGGCGGGGATATTTCGCAGGAGCCGCCGAGCGCATCCTTGGAACCGCTTGGTGTCTCGGCGCCCGGTCTCGATATCCGAATCTAGGGAGAACCTTAATGGAAACCGGATCAATTCCACCACAGTCAACCGGCCAGCCTTCGGCGCAGGGGGCGGGCAATGACACCGAAACCCGAAGTGGTTCGATCATCAGCGCGGATTTCGAGACATTTCTCAAGATGCTGACCACTCAGATGGAAAATCAGGATCCTCTCAACCCCGTGGACGCGGGCGAATACGCGTCCCAGCTCGCGATGTTCTCTTCTGTGGAGCAACAGGTGCTGACCAATGATCTGCTCAAGGACATGACGACAAAGATTACGGACAATGCGTTTCAGGCGATGGCGTCCTGGATCGGAAACGAGGCGCTCGCCGAGGCGCCCGTCCGGTTTAATGGCGCGCCGATCACGCTCAGGCCAGCGTTTGCAGACGGTGCCGAGAGCGCCAAGCTGGTCGTGCGTGACGCCGAGGGCAATGTCGTGCGAACGATGCCGTTGGACATGTCGCAGACGGTCGTCTCTTGGGCTGGCACGGATGGCGATGGAGCAACCGTCCCGGATGGTATCTATGCTTTCACCGTCGAGAGTTATATCGGCGGCGAACTTTCAGGTACTGACAACGTGCAGGCCTACAACCCGATCCTCGAAGTCCGTCAACAAGGCGACGCGATCCTGCTGACCTTGTCCGACGGCACCGAGGTCAACTCGCTCGACGTGACAGCTCTGCGCTCTGGCTCGACAGAGTGAGTGCTATCCCAGCGTATCGCTATAGTCGAACGTGCGGACGAGAGAATGAAAAAGGGCACATGGCCCCTTCACCCGCGCATCCGATGGCCTTTCAGCTCCAGAGGTGCCACGCCACTGTGATCGCCACGCCGACAAGCGCCCCGAGGCTTCCCCAGAGAATCCTTGTGGGCCAAGGGCTTGGCTTGAAATTGAACACCCCGTCCGATTGCTGGATCAGGGCGGCTTCGACGAGGCCGGGCAGTCGGGGGCCAAAGCGACCGAGCACCTGTGCGGTCTGGACGAGGTCGCGGATCGCCGCGCGCGGCCCGATCGAGGTCTTGATGTAATCTTCCACCACGGGCTTGGCGACGTTCCAGATGTTCATGTGCGGATTGAGAGAGCGCGCGACGCCCTCGACGACCACCATGGTGCGTTGCAGCAGGATCAACTCGGTCCGCGTCTGCATCCCGAAGCGTTCCGTCACCTCGAAGAGGTAGGACAACAGCCGTGCCATCGAGATCCGCGTCGCATCCATGCCGAAGATCGGTTCGCCGACGGCGCGCAGGGCCCGCGCGAACTCGTCGACGTCTCGGTCGGCCGGGACGTAGCCTGCCTCGAAATGCACCTCTGCGACGCGCTTGTAGTCACGACGAATGAATCCATAGAGAATCTCGGCGTAAACGCGGCGCGTGTATTCGTCGATATGGCCCATGATGCCAAAATCATACGCGATGATGTCGCCGTTCGGCGCGACCTTGAGATTGCCCTGGTGCATATCGGCGTGGAAGAAGCCGTCGCGCAGCGCATGGTTCAGGAACAGCTGCAGCACCCGCTCGCTGAGCAGGACCCTGTCATGGCCAGCTGCGTCGATGGCATCGTTGTCGCCCAGCGGGGCGCCCTCGGCCCAGCTCATCGTCATCACGCGACGGCCCGAAAGCCCCCAAACGATGCGCGGCAGCTGGAAGCCCTCGTCGTCCTCGGTGTTCGCGGCGTACTGGCTTGCCGATGCGGATTCGAGCCGGAGGTCGAGCTCCCCCATGACGACGCTTTCGAAATGGGTGATGACGTCGCGCGGGCGCAGGCGACGCGACGCCGGCGAAAGCGTCTCGATCACGTCGGCGGCGAAGTAAAAGGCGTCGATGTCGGTGCGGAAGGCCCGTTCGATCCCCGGGCGCAGGACCTTGACCGCAACCGTCTCGCCGGTATCCGCGCGCCGGGCCTTGTGCACCTGCGCGATGGACGCTGCTGCGACGGGTTCGCTGAACTCCGAGAAGCACTCGTCGAGCGGCACGCCAAGCTCGGCCTCGATCTGGGCACGGGCCTGCTCGACGCCGAAGGGCGGCAGCTTGTCCTGAAGCACACGCAGCTGGTTCGCGATGTCGACCCCGACCACGTCGGGCCGGGTCGAAAGGATCTGCCCGAACTTGATGTAGGCCGGCCCCAGCGCGGAGAGCGCGCGCGTGGCGGGCGGCATCGAGGCATCGCCCTCGA
>MDTG01095990.1_pt1 | contig 32939 bp, 49 predicted proteins | sample 811421 | NCBI WGS metagenome assembly MDTG01 (sample SAMN05326645, study PRJNA326480) | marine metagenome | isolation source: seawater | place: Pacific Ocean: South East | collected 2011
GGGATGTTATAGGGAAGATCATTGGGACCTAAAGAACTTTTAATTTCTGAAATTGGAGATGAGATATCAGATAAAATATAATAATAATTTGCAAGTATATTAATGAATAACATCATATTATCCCTTCTCTGATTGCATTAACTACTGGAACAGTATGCAAGCCATAAATCCAAACTAGTTTATCACCTAAATAAACCTGGATACATACAATAAAGGCAAGCATTATATCAACAAACAAAAATCCTATAGACAGATTATTGGGATTGTTTTGACGTGATACATAACGCCAACTAGTAATAATTGAAAGAATTGCTGCTAATGACCAACCAATCGTACTGTGATAGTTCAAAATATCTTTTGAAGATCCATAAGGATTTGCTAAACCGGCTTCAATTTGACCAAAGATAATAGCAATGAAAATTGCTATAGTAGCAACAATTAAATTAAGAAAACTAACCTCAAACAGATTAGATCTTTTTGTGAAAATACCAATAATATCAAACGCAACGGCTATTAAAGTCATTGCAATCACAAAGTGCACAACTATGGGATGTATTACATCGATCCAAGGAAGATTCTTTTCGTTAAGTGCTGGCAGTAGACTCATCACTACTAGACCTAGCTGAAAATACATAGAATGTTAATGCAATAAGAAGGTCAATTGCTTCCTTTAGATCAGGGGATTTAAGTAGTAAAAAAGATCAGATGTATTTCTTTAAAAATAATCTTAGATACTTAAACCTCAGGACTGTGGGTAAAGCCTTGCTATCTTTTGCTTTTGTTCATTTAATTTTTGATCTTTTGATGATAGAGATTCATTGGAATACATCTCACGAATTGAGATATACCCTACATAGAACATCATTAGTGAGAAAATGAAACCCGTGACTAATGTTATGATGCCTAATAAACTATGCGGAGCTAGAAATTGTAATCCCAAGCTGTCTGCAAAATACATTAAATAAATACCACCTAAAAAAATATTATAAAAATATTCAGAAAAACCCATAAAATAAGATTCACTTCAGTATTAAATTTAATACATATTCCCTTTTCCCCTTCTTGATTAGGTGATTTCACTCTATCACTAATTCTCCTGATGATGTCAGTATTAAAGTTTGATGCATAAATTGATGAAAATAAAAAAGACTTTCAATAATGTTAAAAGAAAAGTTGATTTCAAAGATATTGATCGACAACTTTTAGAAGGTTTTGATTGCAGTCAATTTAATGATGATAACAAAAAATTTCTTTTAATGATAAGAGAGCAAACCAATTCAGCAATAAATAATAAAAAGTATTGGCTTACTAATTCATAAGTTAAGAAGCCTTTTGGAAAATCGTAAATGACTTAAAAGATTTTTTAGAAGCATCTAGCGATTAAATGAAATATAAAGCATTAGAGGATGTATCAATTGTTGGTTTTATTTATAAAAAAAAATATAGACAAAAATCATATTAAAGTAATGATATAAAAAAACAATTTTGAGATGAAAAGTGTATTTTGACGCGAAGGATCTTGATCAATTTTCAAGTCACAGAAAAAAAACTATAAATAAACTTGAATATAGGAGCTATGTTATTAAACATTTAAATCAATCTTTAATTATTTCATCTCCATTTGGAAGATTAGTTTCGTACATAAAAGCATTTCTAGAAAAATATGTGGAATTAAAGAATTAAACCTTCATTAGGACACTGTATAATGTGATACCTGTTATGTATCAATTTTTCAAGCGAATTTTTTTGAGAAGAAATATAGTCTGTTAAAAAATATTATTCATATGAATAAAGCAATAACACGAGCATTAATTGATAATAATATCAATTTAGATCATTATCGAATTCTTTTTAAGGGGATTTGGACAGGGGTATTGCTTTCTTTGATATTTCATCATTTAATAAGCCACTAATAAATCAGTAAAAAGAATTAATTTAAAAAGGCTTAAGTACACCTTTACCTTCCTCGTCTTTATCATCTTCATGTTTGTTCTCAGATGATTCATACTCGAATTTCCCAAAGAAACCTGACATAAGCCAAACAATTGAGGTTCCTAATGCAATTATTAAGCTAGTAAGACCCAACAAAAAAACACCTTTAAATAATAAAACTAATCCTGCCGTTAAAAGGGCTAAGGATGAGTTGAATAAGATCTGTGGATTCATCTCAATTAATTTTTGTAATATTATTAAATCAAAAGCTATGAGTTTCTTTGGTGATGAATGATTCAATTATTTGGAAAATATTTACAGTGAAATTTGTAAAGTTAAAAAAATGACACCTTTTGTTTCTTTTGAATCGTAGTATTTATCAGCTAATTGTAATCAATTTTTACCCTAATATTAATTAACTTAAATCTATATTTAATAAACTTATGATTCGTCTCACTAAGGATTAATTTAATTGAAATTTATTTCTCCGATGAAACAAGATCAAGATAGATATTTTGATTGCTTAGAAAATTGCCACTACCATGAACAATTTGAGACTCCAAAAAAAATTTGTTTAGCAACTCTGACAGACGATCCTTTTGATAATCCAAAAGTAAGTATTGAACAGCCTTGAGTTTAAGGTACCAATTTTAAAAATAGTAAATAATAAATTGCACAATTTGTCGTGAGAATTTATTAATAAATTTTTTGATAATTGATGCAATATCGATTACCCATGCCACAAGAGCTCAGATAATTCACTTTTTCCCATTGACATTAGCTGTTGAAACATTGTTTCTTCATATAACCGCCTTAATTCCATTTCATCTGCTTTCCCAGCCATTGTTTTAGCCAATTGTCTCGCTATCTCTTGATGTTCATATTCCTTTTCCATATTTCAGAATTATTGTGATTATCTATTTCTAGAGCCAATGAACTCTTTTTCTTGAGTTTCATTTACATAATGTATTTCGCCTGTATCAATATTTGCTACTTAAAGGAGTATTGGTTCATTTTATCTTGAACTTACCTATAATAATATGACTTTGACTATCTTATCCAACTAAAACAAAATTAATAACTGCGTTTGCTTTTCTAAATACTAATACAAAAAATTTATTTTCAATTTTAATTGAAAATCATATCAAGATAAGCTACTTAAAAGAGCGCTATATTTTTAAGCTTATTTAAAAAAAGAAAATTGCAATAGCTATCCCCATTAATAAGCCAATTCCCCAACTTAGGCAGATCATTTGATAGTTACTTAAATTTAATTTCTGCTGAATAAGCTCGGCTGCTCTTTTATCAGCCTTTATCAATCTAATTAGAATCATTTTTTATAAGGTATATTCACAATTATGTCATTTCTCAAGCCCCTTTTCTGTTTGCTTAAATTCAGAATTTCAATCTGACATGAGAATTGCTTGCATCATTATTTTCTGGTCATTAGATAAGTGATATAAAAAAACAATCCAAGTACGGCAAGATTTGCTAAGGCATAATTAATTGCTATTCTCATTAAAAATTAGTTCTAGTAGTCATTCTTTGATTAATTTTTCTATTTTTCACTCTTCCTCTTGTCTCGGGCAAGGGCATCATTTTCTAGTGTCGTATTTATTAAACCTTTGTAGTCCCCTCCTGCAGAGGCAATACCAAACATCACAATAAAACCTAAGCCTGCAATAATTGTTACTACCCATGTGCCTGTTCCCATGTTGAGAGGTATAGCAAATAATGGAGAAGGCATTAGAACTTTATTAACTATAATATTCTAGACATTTTAGTAATCGTTTAATAAAAATATTGCGAAAATCGTATTAACAGGTTTAAAGATGAGAAAAGAAATAAGGCTACTATCCCGAGAGCATAAGCTTTCATAAATAAAAATTAGTAATTAGCTAACTTCTTAATTCAATAAAATTTGTAAAATGGATACTTGGATGGACTATTGCTCTGCTTTTTTGATTAAAGAGATTGTTTCTTCTAGAACTAAAAAAGGTTGAATACTTATATCCATTAATTTCCTCCAAGGATGCCAAAGTTTCCAAATTGTTTCTAAAGAATCCGCTCTTACGACACAGTGACCAATAACATTTTGGATCATAAAAACCCATGAATGAACCTCATAGGTCTCTGTATATTTTCTACTCCTCCTGATTCATACCATTTTACTAACATAATTCCACCTGCTTCTTGATCTTCTCCATCATTAAATTCATAAGAGATCAGATAACGCTGAATAAGTCAGAATTAAATTATTTTTACTTTGTTGAAAGTATTAGAAATTCCAACAAAATATTTGTTTTTCCGTACAAGATTTAGGCAGTTGTAAGTTTCATTTATTTGTGATCTATTATTTTTAGCCTCTCCATAAGCAATACATACTAAAAATTAGCCTTAAAGATAAGGAAATGAAGAAGTCATTTTTACTATTTCATCGTGTAAATGATAAATCCAGCAAAAACAAAAAGTTTACACGAAAGAAATAGGGACTGAACTTTTTAAATTCTTGCCTCACTTATTAAGATATTAGCTGAAGTTATATAAGTCCTAGGTTCCCAAAGGTAAAGCCAATGCCGCAGAAGAAAGCAAATTCTGCTAATTCTCTGCAATCTGATGGTATTGAATTTAATAGAAAGTTGATTCGTTGAGCCATTTGACCTTGTACTCGCAGGTTAAAAGTGAAAGATATAACAAAGTTAAAAACAAATGCCTCAATACGTGCCTGTTTTAGGGTTGGGTTTTCTAGAATTAGTTGTACTTATTTGTTGAGGATGGTTTTACTTCGGCTTTTTTAAACTATTTAATCTCATCAGTATCTATGTTTGTGAAATGCAAGAGAGGATCTAAATTTAGATCTATAGCAACATAGATAAATGAAAAATAACTTTTACTATTTATCCTTTCTAATAAGAACAGCCTCAACAGCTTTTATTTTTTAAAATTCCATTTAAAGTTATTTATATAGAAAATGAGGAAAAGAGAGTGAAAATGCTCCAAATAATTACGCTTTTTTCTTTGTGTATTCAGCCAATTGCTCTTATAGCTAAGCCAGTCAAGGGGATTAGCGACTTTAATGGCGCATTTGAAGGAGTTGAAAGAATAGATTTCGAATGCCCACAAACTGAGAAGAAAAACATACGAAAACCTAATGAAGAATTTGACTCTCAACAGCCCAAGAAAATCTGTTGGGTTGATTTTCACCCAACCTATTTAAATGTTATGGACAAGCAAGTTATTAATAGAAGTGATGTCATTAAGTTTTTCCAAGCCCCTCCAGCTTCGGGTAAATGTTGTGCAAGTTGGAATTTGATTTATAAGGATAACGAAGGTGATATAAAAATGCTATCTATGAGAAGGAACGATCTTCCTTTTCCTCTAACAAAAAGAAAATTAAAAAGACTAGGCACCCCAGCAAACATTATCAATCGATGGCTAGTTCAATGAAATTGATCTTAAAAAACACAAGACTCTATTAGCTTTGTTTTTTAAGAACTATGGAGGCATATTTATTGCATGAATAACTGCTTGAGAACAATCCTGAACGACTTTCATTACTCTTGTAAGTATTTTAGATTTTTGTGTACTAGTACAATTCAATATTTCTCTTAGAATCTTTTGATTATTTTTATTAATTATTTAATGAATGTAATACTGCTATAGTAGTATTAATATGACTAAGATGTATCGATTTTTCTAATGGTACAATGAATAAAACAAGTGAAATCAAGTCATGGATAAATCATGAAGAGACAGTAAGTCTTTTTATATTTATACAAAACAGGTAAGTGATTTTGAATTCGTGAAATCTTTAAAAGAACTTAAAAACGTATATAACGGGAAAACAGTATTAATTACTGGTCATACTGGTTTTAAAGGCTCTTGGCTTAGTATTCTCTTAGAGCACTTAGGGGCAACAGTTGTAGGAGTTTCTATTGACTCCAAAACAGATAAGGGTCCATATAAGTCTTGTAAAATGAATCATAGACTATATTCTGATATTAGACTTGATATTTGTAATAAGGAAGCATTAAAAGAACTTATTTGTGATACAAAGCCTGATTTTATATTTCATCTTGCCGCTCAGGCTTTGGTTTCTCATTCTTATAAGTTTCCCTCTGAAACTATAATTACAAATGCTTTTGGTACTTTAAATTTATTAGATAGCCTCAAACAATTAAATAATAAAGTATCCGTAATTTTAATTACAAGTGATAAATGCTATGAAAATGTAGAAACATTTTATGGATACAAAGAAACAGATAGTCTTGGAGGCAAAGATCCTTATAGTGCATCTAAAGCTTGTGCAGAGATTATTGCTAATTCTTATATAAGAAGCATATTCAATGCCAATGATAATATTAATATTGCTACAGCAAGAGCTGGGAATGTAATTGGAGGAGGAGATTGGTCAGAAGATAGACTGATCCCAGATGCTATAAATCATTGGCAAAAAGATAAAACTTTAAAGATTAGAAATCCCAATGCTACAAGACCATGGCAGCATGTATTAGAGCCAATATCTGGTTATCTTGAACTTGGAAGTTATATAAATGATGTAAAAACAAGAACTCCGGATTTAGGCGGAAATTCTTTTAATTTTGGGCCAAGACAAGTTGACATCTTAACTGTGGAAAATGTGATTAAAATATTTTCTACTTATTGGTTGAATTCTAAATTCAGAACTTTTGAATCAAATAAATTTGAAGAGGCTGGATTGCTAAACCTTGCCTGTGATAAATCTATCCAAATTTTAGGATGGCATCCTAGATTAAGAATAGAAGAAGCACTTTTATATACTTACACTTGGTATAAAGAACAACTTAATAATACCGATATGTATGAATTTACACTTAAACAAATAATAGAATTCTTTCATAAATGAATTATTACGAAGAAAAACCTTATAAGATAATAGCAAATGATAAAGGTAATATCTATAAGTTTGCCGGTTCAGATGAATTTCCTGATTTCATTAAGGGGGATGTTTACTTTAGTGAAATAAATCCGTATTCATCTAAACCATGGAGAAGACATACAGAACTTACCTGTGTTTTAGGAGTTGTTTATGGTGAAACTATTATTAAAATTAAACCTCGAATTGATAGTCAATATGTAAGTACAAATCTTTTTTTAGGAAATAAAAAGCTCGTAAAAATAAAACCAGGAAATTGGTATTGCTTTGAGAATGAAAAAGATACTACTTGTTTATTGTTTGCAATGTTGAATGGAAGACATGAAGAAAGTGAAGTTGAAAGATTATTATAATAAAAAGATAAGGAGTTAACTTGAAAGTCGTTATACTTGCTGGAGGCTTTGGCACCAGGCTATCAGAATATACAGATAAGATTCCGAAACCAATGGTTGAGATAGGAGGGATACCAATTATTGAACATATAATGAATCATTATTCCAAATATGGATTTAATGAATTTATAATATGCTTGGGTTATAAACAAGAAATAATAAAGGATTATTTTGTTAACTACAATTTAAGGAATAGTGATATATCTGTAGATTTAAGCACTGGAGATTGTTCTTTTTTGAAAGCATCGAAGAAAGAGTGGATTGTTAATTTAATTCAAACCGGATTCAAAACAAAAACTGGAGGCAGAGTAAAGAAAATAAGACATCTAATTACGGATAATAGTTTTTTATTAACTTATGGAGATGGTCTTTCTAGTATTAATATTAACAAGTTAATAGAATTTCATAAGAAAAAAGGTAAATCTATAACGATAAGTGCATTTAAACCTCAAGCAAGATTTGGAGAATTAGAGATAAGTAATGGAGAAGTTGAAAGTTTTCAGGAAAAACCTCAATTGAAACAAGGTAGAATTAACGGAGGATTTTTTGTTGTAGAAAAAAAATTCATTGAATATATTTGTAATGTTAATGAAATGCTTGAAGTAGAACCTATTCAGAGAGCTATAAATAACAATGATGTAGCTGCGTATGAAACTGATGATTTTTGGAGATGTGTTGATTCTAAGAGAGATTTAGATTATATTAAAATGCTTTGGGAAGACGGAAATGCACCATGGATTGTTTAGTACTTGGTGGGCATGGATACCTAGGGAGCAGAATTTTTGATTTTTTAAACACCTCATCTAACAATGTAACAATAGGTTCTGAAACTTTTTCTAAGAATGAATCAACTAAATTAAACATTATATCTAATTACAGAAATCTTGATGATGATCAATTAATCAATTTAACTCAAAACTTTGATCTGATAATTGATGCCACTGGTATCAGTAGTTCACAAACATGCAATAAAAGTGTAACTGAAGTTATTCAATTTAATAGCTTTTGGCCTGCTCGATTAGTAAATGCATGTATTAAGAACCAGACAAGATTAGTCTGGTTCTCTACATTTCATTGTGAAAAATTAAATATTAATGATCAACCTTCAATAAGAAAAAATATATACCAGTTGTCTAAGGTTATCGCCGAGAGTTCAATTTTTGAAATCGAAGGATGGGATGAATTTATAAGTGTTATAAGACTTGGAAATATGATTGGCGCACCTGGTAATCTCTATCTTGGTAATTCTAGTCTATTCTCTATAGATATCACTAAAAATTTAATAATTAACTCTATGGCTAAGGTGAGATCTGATGCCTCTAAAAAGATTGGTTTCGTTCCTATATCAGATTTATTAAATTCTAAGTTTTTTTCTATTCCAGGTTTTTATACCCTATATAGTAAGAATGAAATTTCTTTATTTACTATTGCTAATCTAATTAGAGATAGCTACGAAAAATTATCAGGAGAAAAAGGACATATCCTTTTTGATATCTCTAATGATTATCATATTAATAAAGAATTTATTTCTAAAGATATAAGATACGAGATAGATTTAATGGTGAAATATTTTCTTGAAAATAAATAATTCCTATTTTTTATAATAATAGTTTTAATTTTTATCGATTAGATTATATTTTAAAATGCACCAAATTGCTATTAATCCATCTTTCCAACCAACTTTTTTACCCTCTTCGTATGTCCTTCCAAAATATGAAATACCTACTTCGTATATTCTACAATTTAATCTTGCAATTTTAGCAGTTAACTCTGGTTCAATCCCAAATCCTTTTTCTTTTAATTTAATAGACTTAATTATACTTGTTTTAAATACTTTGTAACATGTTTCCATATCAGTTAGATTAATATCTGTGAGAATATTACTTAACAAAGTTAGAAATCCATTTCCTACTCTATGCCTAAAGTACAAAACTCTGTGAGGAGCCTCCCCCATAAATCTACTACCAAAAACCACATCAGCTTTACCTGCAATGATTGGTGAAATTAACTTTTCATATTCGCCAGGGTCATATTCCAAATCTGCATCTTGAATAAGAGTTATATAACCAGTTGCCAAAGAGAAACCTTTCGCTACTGATCCTCCTTTCCCAATATTTCTATCATTAAAAACTATTGTTAAAGAATCATCTTTGATGTTTCTTAAAAATTCTCTTGTACCATCATTTGAACAATTATCTATAATAATTATTTGCTTGGATTTAATAGGGGAATCTTTGACTTTCTGTATCAATTCCCCAATAGTATTTATTTCGTTATAACAGGGAATAACTATTGAAACAGTAACCTGAGTTGAATTATTTATCATGATGAATTGCTTTGATCTAATAAATTAGTTTTCTAGATTATATTATCGTTGTTTAGACTATCATTCAGCAAGGTTTTTAGGAAATCTAATTTTTTTATATCACTCTCAGTTGCAGTGGTATTTTGATTGTAATTTTTATCAAGATCTTTCTAAACTTATGAGTCTCACCTCAAGGTTTTCATGCTTATCTCAGTAGATAAACATGAAAGCAAAACTTGATAAGTGATATTACTTATTTGTATTTTGGTGAATCCCAAAATTTATTTTGCATCCACAAAACAAATGTAATTGCTAGAGGTATAACAGTTGGGAATGAAAATGAGAAGAATATTCTGCCAAGATTGCCACTTAAAATAGCAAAGAAAAATCCTATAGGAATTAGTATCAACATTTCTCTGGACAATCTTATTGTCTTTTCTTTTCGATTAACAAAATAACCAAGTATTGCAAATAAAAGTATTAGTGAATAACCGTTCTGAATATCATGCAGTCCAGATAAAGAAATAAGGTGTACGAAATTTTCTCCTATTTTATTTATATGTGAAATCACTAAATTTAAATAAACAAATGAAGATTCACCTGATCTACTATCAAATAATAAAGATGACGGTAAATTGTCAATTACTAATCTAGAGTAATAAACCAGTGAAAAAGATATAGAAAGGGAAATATAATAAAAGACAGATCTAAATTCTTTTGATAATAATGGAATTAACATTAATATATACGAAGTGTCTTTTGTTAAAGCTATAATTGGCAAACTAAATACCATAACCCAATGGTTCTTGACTAATGAGATATATACAATGAATATCGAAGAAAATATTGCTAAGGAATCTACAAGTGGAGTAGCAGCAGCAATGATAGATATTCGACTACTAAGGAAAATGAAGGCACCAACAATTCCTGCTAAGCTTGGTAAGCCTAGCTCAATGATGAGTGAATACAATAGATAAGAAGATATAACGATTACTGTAAAATTAACAATGTAAAATGCAAGCTTGTCAGTTTCATTTGTATCTAGGTTGATTTTTTCAACTAATGGTTTTATTAATGAAACAGTCTCTGGGATGATAAAACGATAACGATGGTGAACTATAACTCCATAATCACCATCTGACATTTTTAAATAACTTGATGAGTCACTAATACCTCTTGGATTAGTGACTCCAAAATGTCTATATTGTTGATATGTCGTTGAATAAGCAAATGATATAAGCAGTGTAATTATAAAGAAAAATTGGATAATTGATTTTTTGATTTTGCTATTTATTTTGAAGGTATCCATTGATAAGAATGTAGAAAGTGTATTTTTAATCCTTAGTTTTTGTATTGTAAAGCATGAATATGCTGATAACAGGTTTTTGAGTTTAGTTGGCAATTAATATTACCTATAATTAATTTTGTAAATAATCTTTTAATATAAATTTATGGACACTCCTTATATCTTTTCCTATTTCCTGTCGTAGGAACTACCACTTTGATAAATTTTCGTTAATTGACTTCGGATATAGATCTTATTTTATCTTTAAGCCTAAATTTGCACTCAGCATCCCCTCTTTACTTTTAGTGAGTTCTTCCTCATCATTAGTGACTTCTTGTTATTTATTTGTTTTGTTTATTTCGGTCATTTGTTTGGAACTCTATCTAATTAAAATTGATTTTATTAAGTTGATTTCTTTTACTAGCAGCTTGCAAGGTCTTGCTCATAAGTGTGACGCTTCATTATAGGGTCAGTAGTACTATTATTTCGAAGAAGAAAATTATAAGCAAACGCATTCAGCTGGTTTCCTAATGCATTGTTTATACGCTCTTGATTTATTCTTCTATTGCATTTCCTCTTTATCTTCGATTTACAGTTATTTTATTAATGTTTTTCATTAGCTCTTTTTACATTTTCTATCGCCATTCATAATCAACATTCTGTTTTTAATTCTTGAGTGAGAAAGATAAAAAATACTACATATTTTAAGAACGTATAAGGATTATAAATGAAAATACAGCTTTTTGATTTTTGCTGGTTAATTAATTAACTTCTCTTCAACACAAAACTTTTAATTGCAATTGTTTTAGAAGTATTTTTCATACTGATTTATTAAAGATAGCTGATTGAACAATGACTAATTCAGTCGAAACAATTGTTGTATCTTTAGGTACTGAACCTGCAGAGGCCCTTGGATTCAAAAGTGAAGAACAAATAGAAACAGTCTTAATACCTTTAATGGCAGAAGTTTTCCAGGATAAAAACATTTCTGTCAGTAAAGGGATCAAGAAATAAGAAGCCAATTATCCATGAACCTGAATTGATTCATCAAATCACTAAGGTCCTCATTTGTACACAAAGAGTATTTACTACAATTTCAAGATTGAGGTTTATAGCTATTGATTGAGTAATAGATAAGTTCTTTTACTAATGAATAAGGATAAACAGCTAAAAAATATATTACATATGGCGGTAAACAATGCTGTTTCAAGAATGGAAATATTAAGTGAACCTTTAGACCGCCGATGCGTTTTCAATGAATATAAGGAATGGTTGGGTGAAAGTATTGATAATGAGGTTTTGGCTATTCCTACTGAGATAATTCAAAACGAATTAGATACATAGAGATTTCTTTCTTTAGTGATATAAATACCAAATTGACAGATCTTCACTAAAGATGAGGATCAAGATTTTGACGTGTTCTTTTTGATTATCTTTATTTTTTTTGATGATCTCAGATTTTTGGATTCATAGTTCCCCTCTGATTTCCTATTCCTTGGCTTAATTGTTTACTTCATTGCCGAAGTTGAAAAGGTCTGAATTGGCTCAGACCTTTTCATAGGTTTTTCAGTTAATTGTTAAAAGTTATTCATTAATTTTAAGAAGTTACCAATCTATAAATTTATTAATTTAGTTTGAATTCTATATTGCGCTTGGAGAGCCAGTCCTTTCTCCATAGGCCTCTTCTCCTTGTTGTGAGATATCTAATCCTAACTGCTCTTGGCTAGAGCTTACCCTGAAATTGCAACCTAATGATCTTAAGAAAAGTGCAATTAATAATGTTCCTATTGCCGCTATGCCATAAGCAATTATGACAGCTTGAAATTGACCAAGAATTAAACCCATTCGGCCTTGCTCCTCAAGAACTTTTGCTGCTGGTAGAGCAGCTATTAAATCTGGTTTGGCAAATAATCCAGTCAAAAGAGCACCTATTGTTCCCCCTACTCCATGAACAGCAAATGTATCCAAAGAATCATCGAAAGATAATTTAATTTTGAGTTGAACTGATAAATAACACAAGCCAGAAGTAATAGCACCAATCAACATTCCATTAGCTGGACTTACGAATCCAGCTGCAGGAGTAATACCTACTAATCCAGCTACAGCACCAGTAGCCATTCCTACTGCAGTCGCCTTACCATCTTTTATCGACTCGATTAATGCCCAAGCAACTAATCCAGCAGCGGCAGAAACATGAGTAGTAGTAAAAGGCACTTCTGCTCCACCTACGCTTAATTGACTTCCACCATTGAATCCAAACCAACCAAACCAGAGCAAACCAGTACCTATTAATATTTGAGTAATGTCATGCGGTGGTTTTATTCCTTTAGGCCAAGTACTACGTGAACCAACTAATCCTGCAAGAACCAAAGCAGAGACACCAGAACTTATATGAACTACTGTTCCTCCTGCGAAATCTAAATCCTTACCAAGCAATCCTCCACCCCAAACCATATGAGCGAGAGGTGCGTAAACAAGCAAAATCCAAATTGGAGTAAAGAAACACCAAAAACGGAAACTTATTCTTTCGACAAGGGCTCCAGAGATCAAAGCAGGAGTAATTATTGCAAACATGCCTTGAAATAGTGCAAAACTTAGACCTGGAATTTGCAAGTCTTGCCATTTATTTGGGAGATTTTCCAAAAATGCATAGGTTGATGGATTTCCTATAAATGAATTTGAAGCACCTCCATCAGAGAACGCAAGACTAAAGCCAACTATTGTCCAAACAAGCGTCGCTATTCCCATCATCACAAAGCTCATTGCCATTGTGTTGAGAACATTTTTAGCCTGCGTAAAACCGCCATAAAAGAATGCAAGACCTGGTGTCATCAGCAGAACCAAAGCTGATGAAGTTAAAATCAATGTATTGTCTGCTGCAGAAAGATTTAATTCAGTCGCGTTAGCAGGAAGGAGTGACGCAAAAATAAGCTGAATTGCTGGTACCGCAAGTAAAGCGATTCCTATTTTTCCGATACGAGTTCGTAACAAGATAAAAAAGTGTTCCTCGATACATTTTGCTCATCAAATGAGCCGATAAAGTTCATTGTGAACATTTTTAGCTTATTAGGTATTTTTACAGTCTGATAGTTGAATCTTTATCTCCGGTTTGTTTTTGGATTGTATTAGAGATGGTTGCAGCGGAAGAGTTGCAATAATTTTTTGTTAATGCAATTTTAATTATTTTAGAATCTTAGTATTCTTCATTTAAATCTATTTATCCTTTAATAGCAGTTCTTTTTTTGTTCTTTTCTTCTTTTATTATTAGATTCTTTAGATTAAACATTAATCCACCCTTCGGTATAGTCACGTCAGCTTCCTGAATAATTAGGCTGCATGAACTTGTATCAAAAGTTTGTAGACAGAAAATTAATATTCATGAGAATATGTTTAACTTATGATAGAAATTACAGTGAACCTTGAAGAAAATGAGTATGAGAAATTAGTTAAAGATACAGCAGCATTGTCTAGAGAAGAATTAAAAGCAGTTATTGATTATTGGGAAGATGAAGCTGAAAACTTATTACATGAAGAGATTCAATATTTAGCAATAACTGAATTAAAGAAAAGGAACAAGGAAAGAGAAGAACAGATAAAGTTTCTTAATCAATCGCTTTTAGCTTCGTCAAGGACGGGTAGATGGCTATCCCATGCCAAATCTTTTTTAAGGAGATATGTCGAAATCAAGTATTGATCGAGTTTGATGATTTTCATACATCATTAGAAGACTCGTTAATTAAGCTTACAGAATTAAGTTATTTTTTTAATTCACTTTCGAATGACTAGAAAATAAAAAATGAAAGAATATTAATTATCGAAGTGCTGATCTTTGTTTAAATAAAAATGCAACTTTTTAAGCAGCATAATGATGAATTTATACAGATAACCTAGAAAATAAGAGTGAATCGAACCCTTCTTTCAACGTTAATACTTATAGTTAACTCTTCTGTGATCGCTTTAAGTCAGTCATTGAAAATGCCAGTTTATCCTTATTATGAGAAGCCACCAAGCATTTCATATAAGAACCAAAAACTATGCAAATGTTTTATAAACTTTTGGAATTGTATTGATAAATATGAACAAAAAGTAACCACCTCAATTGGTTTTGATTATTAAGTTTAATGCTATTAATTATTGGTTTTCTTAGCCTGTTCTTCGATGTATCTTTTAAGGGTGTAGCCATGACAATCAAATGGATATTCCGCCCTGGTCATCTCACTTGCTTGGGTCTTATCCGCATCATTACCTCTAAATTTTCGACAATCACATATAAAGTCCATATAAATCCCATCTTTATAATCTTTTACTCTCGCATCTAACCACTCTTTTGCTTGCTCTGGCATCTCGTTACAAGCAATCCAAGAGCTCCAAAACAATGCATCAAACATTTCTATTGCTTCTACCCTCTTGTTTGGTCCTGCTATGTCCTCACAAAAATTTCTGATTGGACAATCTTTTCTACTGATGTAAAACTTCTTTGATTGATTTTCAAATCCTCTCAAGTATTTCTTTTTGTTCTTCACTGCGTCCAATGCAGCATTTAATTGATCTCCACCAAATGTATTGGTTATACGCTCTTTATCCAATTGCCTCTGACCATTCAGTCCTGCTTCATAATCAGTAGCTTCATAATCTCTTCTAACGTCAAATTGTCCAAACACTTCAATTAGTTCTTTCATGTAGGGCTCACTCTTCTTTACTGATATTCAACAACTTTAATATTATTTGATATCAGTTTAGAAATTAATACTACAAAAAACTCATTAATACACCTTTATCAATTTCTTTAGTGTTTAAAGTATGATGTATTAACATACGTTCTAAAGTAAATTTTTTAATTCTACTGAACTTAAAACGATAATTGCTGCTAGAAAGGATTAATGAAATTCTTTTTACCGGTATATCAAGACCTTAATGATTACTTTGCTGTAAGAACTAAGACTATTTCCCGTATCGCCATAGCCGACATTATGGATAATAGTATGCTGATTAGATGGTATAGCAAAATCTTTGATAGTTACTTATTAGTTAAAGACTTGAAAGGCTTTGGATACTTTGAATCTGATTTCTCACATGGTTATGTACAAGCCACCTTTCGTTTTAACAAACTTGCCTTAGAGGTAATAAGATTTCAATTAAATCTACGTGGACTTAATCAAAGAAATACTAGAGAGATTTCGATTATTGAAGCTAATATGAAAGGTTAAGAACAAACTTAGCTGATAAAATATTTAACGGCTAAAAAAAAGTGGCATAATTAGGTTATGAATCAGTTTGATGACTTAAGATTTTTGTTTAATAGCCGTTTCAAGCGGGAGAAAACTAAAGGTAGAGAGATGAAAAGAGTTTTCCAATGGAGAAGATATCTTGAATGGAAAGATTTGACATCTGAAGAAAAGCTCTCAGCCAAAAGATTCTTATTTGTACCAATATTTGCTTATCTAATCATAGGGATCTTTAATCAGAACTTTTTATTGATTGTTTTTTTACTGATTGGATATTTACTTTATAAAAAACTTGAAAGAGGAAAAATTGTAAAAAAATAAAAATGAAAGCTTCTTACTATACTTGTTATAAATAATTTTGTATAACTAATACTTGAGCAAAGAAAATTGTGCAAATTTCATTCTTCTTATTTTTGTCTTTCTTTTTAGTTGATTTAATACGTTTATTTATCTAAATTAGCTAAATTTCATTTTTGAGAAAAGTAGCAAGCTCTTTAAGTTATAGCCTTATGAAAACCACATTCCTCCATTCTTACTTGCTTCTAAAAAACACTTATTTTGTTCATGCTGTTTCTCTATAAGCTCTTTGGACTTCTCAAAAGCAACTGTTTTATTCTTGACTGGTTGAATTGTTGCAGGCCATAACCTTGAAAGCAATGATTTTGTTCTTGCTCTTGCAAATGAAACCATCTAACATTAATCCTAAAAACATAAGGCAACTAATTTAGTTATTAGCTCCCTATATTTCTTATAGCTTTAAAAATGAGATTGGCTATTACATATGTCTTGAGATAGAGATGAGAAAGACTATCAGTCTATTTATAGATCACGAATTACATTCATATGATTTTTGATTTAGTATAGAAATTTATTTGGTGATATTTGATTTCGTTCTCTGATATCTTTATTTAAATTGCATTGGGTATGACAAATCCTGTTGAATTGATACATTTTTCATGGAAAAGGCTTTTTGCTTGTTAAGGCAACAAATACTAATCCAGCTTTTCTTCTCATGTTTAAGTTTTTCAACCTTTGGTTGAATCTGGAGGGCTGATTGATTTTGCTAAAGATTTCTATCTAACAACTTTTGAATGAGATGAGGGACATTTTTCACTATTGCTCATTGGTTTTTTAATCTGGTAGTAAAGGCATCACCTTCAACAAAAATTTTTTTTCTATTGATACCTGCTGGTAAAGCAAAAATTAGTACAATCGATAAAAATACAATCAAATCCAAAGGGAATCTGCCTATACCCCATTCTGAGAAAGCTAAAGCTAATGTAAATAGTTGCATTTTGATTTTTTATGGCATTCAGAATTTATCTGGGATTATTCAATTTTGAATGTTGGCTTAGCAAAAATTATTGAGATAAGTATTTTGTAATAGCGGTTTTTTAATTAGATTTGATGAAAATCCCATATTGATGATAAATAAACAGATTAATTTATATTGTAATTCTGGCAGTTTCTTCAGAAGCACTTTCCCTCCTAATGATTGATAACCTTAACGAGTTAAAGAAATACTCAAATTCTAAGTATAACTAATTTTCGTAAACCCTACTTCTAATGAAAATTGAATATAATTCATTTTAGTTATTTTCTTTATTACTGTTATTCAGAAATGGTTTTTGTTAAACAAACTATTTTCTAAAAAAAAATTATCGCTTCAAATTAAAAAAAGATTGCAGTAAACTAGTAGTACTCTGTAACCTTCCTTCATTATTAATTCTTTCTCACATTATTCACTTTGTTTCTTCAGTAACTGTTTAGCAAAGACTCGGTAACGATTTGATTAAGTCGAGGTTTAATAAGTCTATTCCCCATACATAGTGGTTGCGTATTTTTGTAATGCATCCTTTTATATGATCAATAGCATCGTATTGAAGTTTCTTATTTCTTTGTCTTTTCTTTCTAATCTAACCATCTTTATAGTCATCATTTATTGAATCGAAATTAGTTAACTATCACTTATTCTCTTTATTTCGCCAGTCTCGCTTTAATTCATAATCATTGCTGTTATCTAGATAAACAACTATAAGGCCAAATAGAATCCCTAAAAAAGCGACTAAGACCACAAGTTGAATTATGGGAGAAAGATTTTGAAAGTAATTCATTGTTGATCGCTAATTGTTTATTTATAGCTCACCTTCTCAATGTTGTAGAAGAAACCTTATATTTGGTTGCAATTTCTTTCTTGCTTAATGAAACAGAGAAATATTTAGATTCTTATTCGTTCTTTTTTAAAAAAAGGACAGATTTATTTAGATAGTTCTTTTTTCAACAAGCAAATTAATTAGGTGTTAAGACTGACTTGATCATTTGTGTTGATGACGTATTAATTGGTTAATTATTTTTCGTTCAAAATGCCATCACGAGTTCTTGATGATTTTATTGATGATTGCTTTCTAAGTGGAGATGATATATGCAAATTTGAAATTTATAGGTCAAGAAAATATGAGAATAGAGTGAACCCGATTGCATCTCAATTAATAGCTTTTAAGAAAACGACCGAACGTAAAAAGATGTCATAGTAAATCACTATAATTATACGCACCGCCTTTTGCTTAGAACCTACCCTGGTCTAATAATTAAAATGGATATTACTAGCATTAATTGGATTATCGCAAAAATAGGATGTAAAATAAAATATATATGGTATGTTTTGAAAAAATGCCATTAAATAAAAAGAAAGGTCTTGCCCCATGGGATTTTCAAATAGGAGACAATAACTATCAAGAAGAGCCTTGGATTCTTAAAAAAGGAAAGGAATACGTAACTATAGAGAAAGATATTAAAAACAGAGGTAATTTCTATCTACAAAAAGATGATGAGAAACGTCTATCTCTAAGTGCTCTCCAAGCGAGAATGACATATCATCAACTTATTGAGTTTGGCTATAAACTTCAAAAGCCAAAGAGAAAAAAAACAGATAATAAATTAATTAATGATGAAACGAGTTGAGATTTATTTGCTTTTTTAGTCCATAAGTAAAATCAATCCAAGCTAACTTGATATCAAGTTAGCTTGGATTAAATCAATTACTTCTATCTTTTGGTTTCTAAATCTAGTTTCATTATCATTAAATTCTACCTTTTTTGAATGTATATAAATTAAGAGAAAATTTCGATGCTTAAAATTGATTTATGTACTGTTTACTAGCTCGTAAACATAAAATCTCTTAAAGTGATATTAATTTATACATTCCAACAGTTTAAGAAAAGATAACTTATGTATATTTACTATAAGAACTAGATGATTTTTTTGATTACTTGGCTTTAGTAGGATTCACTATAAAAATAACTATGAAATAATGATGAACCTAAGAAACGATATAAAACATTTTTTAATCTTATCACTGCTGTCTTTTTTTATTCTTTTCTCATGTTCTGTCAATTTATTTGCTGAGGAGATTAACTGGATAGAAGTAGGGAAGACGAGTAATCAAATTCAATTTATAGATGTCAGTTCAATAAAATACAACAGTAAAGGTTTCCTTTCAGTGTTAACTAAATTCTCTGAGGTAAGTCCAGAGGATCAAAAAGTTATAACTTCAAATTCATATTTAATGGCAGTTGATTGTGATAATAGATTATTTAGTAAACTTCCAGTAGATGGTGAGCTTAAGCAAGTTAAAAAATGGGAAGAGCCCCTTAATAATAAGTTGATCAAGAAGACTATTCTTAATAGTTGTGCTTTCTAGTCCTGTCCTGAAATTATGTTTCTAAATACCAATTATTCTGGTATTCAGATTGACTAGAATTTAACTCGTGTTTCAAAGCCATGATTTTTTCGCGATAAATATTCTTATGCATAGACTCAGATAAATAAGGATAATTTATTAAATTAGATTGATACATAGCTTGAAGACAAAAGGCCTAACGATACGAAATACTGATAATTTTTACGAAGCAAAGAATCATTAGATACATATGTCTTGTATGGTCTTGTTGACTTTATAAGGGTTTACGTTGACTTCTTTATTTTCTTCTGCCTTCCCCTGGCTCTGGCTTTCTGGTACTGATTTTGGAATAAATCATTTCACTACTGACTTAATACTTGTCGTTTCATTTGCAGTTTTAACAGCCCTACCCATGTCTTTCCTAAGACCAACAATTAAGAAGTGGGAACAAGGTGGCGTTAAGAGCTCTATTTTTACAAAATAGTTTTATTACTTTTTTTATCGCCTAGATAGGATGCTTCTCCCCTTTTATTTGGTAATTCTTACTGATTGAATCTTGTTGAAATTTAGTTTAAATAGATTTAAATTAAATTTGTTTTCATGTCTATCACTGCCTTCTTGAAAAAAAAGATCGCCAAAATAAAGAATAGGTTTGATGTCCAAAAAGTTCCTCTCATGTTGCAGAAAGATCTTGAAACAATGACTTATTTGAACAAGATTTAAAACGAAAAAATTAAAACATAAGCCATACTAATCAATAAGAAAGTAAGGTGTGCATAATTAAGGTTTCACTTATGACTACTACTGCTGCTCCAACAGTAAACGATCAGGAATTAGTGTCATTTGGATTGGTTGAATCAGCAAGTGTTAATTCAATCGCTGATTTTATTCCAACAAATTTGAATGAAGTCCAATTAAATACAGAAAAGGTAGAGGATGATTTTAAATACACTTTTATTTGTCATCTAATCTTTTACGCAGTCTTCTGTGTTTCCCTTGTATTACATATCCTTATTGATCTTGGCCTTGGATCCTTTATTAAAAATAAATTTGTTAAGTTCATGGGAATTGGACAAAAAACTTTTTTTGAGAAAAACCCTGCTTTTGCTTGAATTTATTATTTTGCCAAACAAATATTGGTGAGTTACAAAGGTAGATATTCTGTAAGAATCGTAATTATTTATTGTTGTTAAACTTTTTTAAAACTAATGGGAGAAGCTAAAAGGAGAAAAGAACAAGGTTTGCCACCTAGGGCAATAAAAAAAGAAAAGAATGCTGATAAGCCTAATATCTTCCAAAAAATTCGGACAAATCAAATTTTGCCACTAGTTCTTGCTATTGGATTCGTGATCTTTTTAATTGTTGACTTAGTAAGGTACTACAATCAATAGATATTGATCTCAGTTTGTTTAATAGATGCTTTTACTTATTACTAATAAAGTTGAGATGACTAAAATTTTTTTAGTGGGAATTTTTAACGTTTAGTATGGAGCAATTTAAATTTCTTTTTTGTAAAATTAAATATTAAATTTTAATTCTTATGGGAGATAAGAAGAAAAAGAAGAAGTGCAAAAAGAAGAAATGTTCAGCATGGAAAGGTGGAAAGTGTATTTGTCATGGTCAATAAAAATTAATTCAAAAATAACCTGTTAAGAGTATAAAGTGGGTTGTGAACTCTTCGTCATTCAGGTTAGAACTAAGTGAGACGATATTTACTATTACCTCTACTCTGTACCTTCTTTTTGCCGGCTAAGGCCAATGAATCTTGTATGTTCATTAGTCAATATGAGCCTGATTTAATAATTGAAGTAAGCACAAAAGATATTTCAAATACAAAGGGTTATTTGAAATACAAAGGTTCTCCAGTCTTTAGATTCTCAACAGGAATACGCAATGGATATGGAGGTCAATATTTTTCTATTGATACTATTGCAAATTCATCTACTGAAAAAGAAGATAATATCGTTTCTGGTTCTGTAATTACAATTGTTGGAGATCAATCTGGAACGGGAACTCCAAAAGAAAAAATGAAGCCAGGTATAGTTAAGATCTTTTTACCCAACTTTGGACTTAATTACTGGTACTCAATAAATAGCAATAAAAAGCAATCTGGTGCTGATTTCAAGGGTAGATCTAAAAAAACTAATAGTATTTCAAGAGCCGCTGAAGGTTTCTGGATACCATCTGAGATATGCAAGAAATATGTTCCATATAGTTGGTAATTGCTTCTTTTTTGCAAACTTAATTTGGTTTGACTTCTTATTAAAGTTAATATTATTTTTTAACCCACCAATTGAAAACAACTCAAATGATTAATAAAAAGAATTCCAATATAATTAATCAAGAAACAGTAAAAATATTTACTGATGAAAAAGAATCTAAAATAAGTAATAATCTTGTTTTTACTGGAGTATTTGTTTCAATAAGCTCTATCTTACTTTTGATTTTTGTGATTACCGAAAAGGTATTTAACTTTAAGTAAGAAGTGAATTATATTAAAAATTATTTCCTAAAAAAACAATTTATCTTTGTTAAAAGATTATATGTTAGGTAGAATCTTATTTTATAAGCTTATCTCTTTATGTTCTTTTTTAAATTAATTTAATTAGTTTTCCTCTTCCCGTTTTCGTTTATTTAATGTTTCTGTCAAATGTAACGCCAACTACGTATAAATGGTTTTTGAATTCTGTGGATTAATTATTTATGTGCAATAGATAAAAAGTGCTTTTATAATACTTGAGGAATCAGTTCTTTGCTTTCGACTTTTTAAATCTAATGGAAGATCAAATTATTGCTGCTGAAAAGGCTAAATCTATTTCAGCAGAAGTATGCCAATGGTCAGGAGCTATATTTGGCATTTTGTTTGGGTTGGGCTTTCTTTTGGCAGAAGTTCAAAAGAATGACTTAGCTTCTTTACCTTGGTGGAAGCCAATCTCTGCACTAGTTGCTGGAGCGGCAGTCTCTGCCCACGGTAGCAATGTGATTAACAATAAAAGGACAGCTAAATTAACTGCTTTGTTAGTTAGATCAACAAATAGTGCTTCTGAGTTACCTATTCCACCAGTATCAGATTATTCAGATCTTCTAGAAGATTCTGATAATCAATAATTTTTTAGTGCTTCTCCAGCATCAAAAGGCTATCTAATACTCTCAGACCGTTATCGATATCTATATAGCAAGAAAAGAGAAGCCTAAAAACGTCAATGATAATGAAGAAAAAATTAAAATTAGTTCAGTGAATTTCATTGGTATACATTTAAAAAACGACTCTTTGTGTTTGGTTTTGATAAGAACAGATACCAAATTGCATACACTCCATTTCTTCATCACTTTTTAATTGATGCTTCGAAAAAATTAACCTTTCAGAAAGTTGATTAAGAACAAGTTGAGCAGCATTTTCAGCCGCTTCAGTAGTTAAATGCGCAAAGCGATTTCCGTAGGACATACGAAGTTGAAGTTCCTATTTCTATATCTACTCCTCTTATGGGAACATAACCTAGAGAGTAAACACTTAGGTGTTTATGCGTCCTTACAGGGTGTGAAGAGTACGTTTTAAGTGTCAATTTATTTGCCTAGATTTACGAATATACAAGTCAAGTAATGTTCAAAACTATAATAAAAGCAATTTATTATGCTTTCTTTTCAATTGTAATAATCTCAATTATTCTAACTGGCTGGACTAGTTATTCTTTTGTTTTTCAATCTTCAAAATCTAATGACATAGCTGAAGTTATACAAGATATGTATGCAAATCAGAAGTCTGTTCTTATTGACGTTTTAGATCTTTCAAAAATACTAATTAGAGATAAAAATAAAAAAATTTCTAGTACAACTAATTTTGGAGTAACAGAATTGATTACTGATAGAGAGGAAGAATCAAAAATAGATCAATTGCAAACTACTAAAGATAATGGAGAAAATCCTCTAGGTATAGTTATTCAACCATCCTTGCCTGAAGTAAACGAAAATAGATTGCCTGAGTTAATGGAAGAATCATTAGTTAATGAAAACAACGATTTAAAGATGAGTGAAATGGAAATGAATTAATTAGCATTTATAAAAATTTTAAAAACGATTTATTTATTAATAATCTCAAGGTGTATATGGATTAGCTTGGAGTCATTTTATAAAACGGTTTTAAGACAATTTTTTAGCATCGCTTTCTTATAAAGTTTATAGTGAAAAAAAATTTCCTTTAGTTATTTCCTTTAGTTATTTCCTTTCTGTCAATGTTCTTTCAGTTCTGGCTTTGGTGAAGTGAATTCTTTTTTCCTGAGAAGGACGAGACAATTAAGTAAGCTTACAAATAGCAGGGAAAACTCAAATCCCTTTAGTAGTAATTTCTAAAAATGAAAGACTCTCTGATTATTCGAATTGTATTTAACTTTATCTGTTTTCTTTTAATTGTTTCCCCTGTTTCTCTTCAAGCAGGTGAAATAGAGACATTGATTCAAGAAATAGAATCTAGTGAAATAGCTGAAGCTCCTAAGCAAATGACTCAAAAGGAAATGAATGATCTATTTGGAGAAGATCCCTATCTAGGCCAGACGTCATATCTTCAGTCTCCTGAAGCTTTTAGTCAGAGAGATAAATCAAAATAATTGAATTTTTATTGAGTTGAGGTCAGAGGTGGATAATCTCCAATTTTTTTGTTTTATCAATAGCTTGTGTGGCCATCTTTTATTTTTATCAAATGAGGAAAAAGTATTGAGTTGAATGAAAGATTCCTCTCATAAATTTAAGTTGTCTTTTGAGGAGAGGGCAATCTATTCAATATTTCTATAATTTACTTTTACAAAGGAACTAGTTTTTTCTAAGATTGAATAAATATTTGAGTGTTCATCCCCATAGATTTCTTAAACCAATATGACTAGAAATATAAAACGATTGTTTAGCTTTTTATTCATGTCATTCTTCAACCAATTATTTAACAATTTTTCTGGAGGTCCAATGCAAAGGGATAAAATGTCTGACTTGTTTTCTAATTACAAGCCAAAATATGATGATGATGTGATGGAGTGCTTGCAATTTGGTATCTGCTCGTCTCGACCTGTTATTCCTAAAGAAATTCCTTATTTTCATTTCTAGAGAATACTTCTAAAAAACTTTCTCATTTTCAAATAACTAAGTAACTATTTAGCGATAGTTGCCCATCTGAAAATTATTAATATTAAAACCGTTGTAACTAAGGGGAAACCAGGGTAACGAGTTTTGAAATTAACAGGTGGCCATGGAGACCATGAGATAAGCCTTTCTGTTTGTTCTTTAATTCTTTGTTTTCTTTCTGAACCCTTTGAAGTCTTAGGAAGAAACCCTAGCTTTTTGTTTTTATTTACATCTACCATATTTGTCGGTTTACTTAAAGATAAATTTTAAGAGTTAAATTTGCTGAGTGAGACTTAGTAGATATCTATTAGCTTTGATTAAAAAAATTCGATTTCTAATGTTGATTCACGATGAACAGCTGTAATGGGAAACCCCCCCAGCGTTAAAGAATTTATTTGGCTTGAGACGGTAATATTTCTTCTCTATTTCTAAAGATTGCTCATCATATGGATTGGCTAATACTGCTTGTAGCTCTTTTATTAGGCTGTAATCACCTTTCTCAGCCTTTTCATAAGCAGGTGCGATTAGCCACTCCCGCCATGTGTATTTTGGATTGATTCGTTTCATTTCTGATGAGATTTCACTTTGATTACCTCTATTTGTTATTTGATTCCTCCAGCGTTGTAACCAGCTGATCCACTTAGTATCAATCTGTTCTGAACTTGCTCGATAGAAGCTATCTTTTATCTCTGCAAGTTGTTCTGGAATATTTGAGAGCTTTCGGAAGAAAATTGTATAGTCAACTTTTGAGTGAATCATTAGTTGTAGCATTTCATTTACTAAAGATTCGTCATAACTGGTAAGTCCAAGTTTTTTAGCCCACATGTTCTCCATCTCTTGATTCATAGTTGTTGTAAATCCATCGCAGATTTCATCAAGGGTTCTTAGTTCCTCTGCGTTGTCTATAAGAAGAGGTCGAAGAGATGAACAAAACATTTGATAATTTGCTTCGGCAGCAATATGTTGGTTGAAAAATGAAAAATGCTTCCCGCCTCCAGTCCACGGTTGAAATCTTGGATCAAATAGTTCGCAGAATCCAAATGGACCGTAATCGAGAGTGAAGCCACCTGCTGCGCAGTTATCACTATTAAAATTACCTTGGCAGTAGCCTACCCTTATCCAATTGGCTACTAATGAAGTGAGGCGTACTCTGAATAAGAGTGCTAGCTCAACCACTTGTTTTGTAAAGTTAAGGTTTTGATCAATTTCTTTTTTGTAGTTTCTTTTGATTAAGTGATTCACAATCATCTTTAGTTCTTTTAACGCATCCTTATGTGCCTTCTCTCGAACTCGACGAGCAAAGAGTTCAATCTGTCCTACCCTTAAAAAGGAGGGCGCGACGCGCGTTGAGATCGCAGCAGGAGTTTCCAACAGGATATCTGGATCGATTGAATTAGATTTCTTTGCGTACCATGGTCTTCGTACTTTTTCAGATCTCGAGACATAAAGTGTTAAAGAGCGTGATGTAGAAACCCCGAGGGAATGCATATAATCCTGCGCTAAAAACTCACGTACGCTAGAACGAAGCACGGCTCGTCCATCTGCGCCCCTACAGTAAGGTGTTGGGCCTGCACCTTTGAGTTGCATTTCCCATCTCTTACCATTTAATAGACCTTCATATACTGAAATTGCTCTACCATCGCCATAGCCGTTACCATTACCAAATGGACACTGTTGTGTATATTCAGTTCCGTAGATTGATAGTGCATACCCAGTAGCCCAACCAATCTTGCGCATTGGTTCTTGTGCTACGGTTATGTCGCCAGAGAATAGACGACTAAACAGTTCATCTAGAGGAAGTTCATGGCTGAGTCCTAATTCGTTAAATAATTTTGTACTGTGGGCGATGTATTGGGGTTCTGGAATTGGAGTTGGAGTGACAGGTACATAGTGACCAGAACATACTTCTCGTGTTAGGTGATCGTCTCCATCGTTTGTTGCATGTGGATCCGCCTGGAGTGAATCCATGAGAGAGTAATCTATCTGTCTTGAAAATTCAGAGAAAGTTCTTGTGGTGGTCATAGATTTAATACTGCTCATTTGACGCTATTTGTAATATGTAAAACATTTAATTTTTATAGTCTTTTTCTGGTGTCTTTCTAGCATAAATTTATGCAAACATTCCTCTTCAATTTTGTTTTTAGGTGATCGGTATGAATTATCGAATTGGAAAAATTTATTGATTTTCTTATAAAAACTTTTTGATTTCTACATTATCTAAAAAGCCCTCCTTTTTTCTTTTGAGATTTTGCCTGAAGTTCTTCTTTTATTGTCGCGAGTGCCTTGTTATGAGCGATTTTAGCCTCAATCATTGTGGTTAATGAGACTAATAATAAACCTCCAATACCAATTAATTGTTTTGTTTTTGTTGGTTCTGCCTCTCCGTTTAACACGCTACCTAAAATGAACCAAGCGGTTAGTATTCCAACTGTTAGGAAATAAGGAACCCAGCGACGTTGGTAAAGGTATCCAGCACCTAAACCAGGAAGAAAATTTAATGTTGTTGCTACCCATCCACTTGACATAGCAAGGATTTGTTCTTTAGTTAGATTTTTCATTGAAATCTCAAAATCCTAATTATCTCTTTATCAAGTATTTTTTGTGGAATGAAATGTGTGTTATGAGTTTTACCACACAAAATATCATCTAGTTTTAAATTTCTAAAGCGGATGACCAGATTTGAACTGGCGACATTCAGCTTGGGAAGCTGACGTTCTACCACTGAACTACACCCGCAGAAACCTAAAATAGCTAAATAAAAGGGCCTGGCAAAGATCAGTCCCTTTTTATTAATTTCAATCCTATGTCAACTCAATTTCTTTCCTCGGAATTTCAAGAGAATACTCTTGGATTGAGTGTTTACTCATTCATCAGCGATAGCTTTTTTTGTTCCCATGTATAGTAAATTGCGCCCTCTGATGAAATAGCATTTGCTGAGTGGTTGAAAAAAACTTTTTCTTTATTTGCCTCTAAACTTCTTTCGATACCCCTCCGGGTGTATTTGCTGTATAAGCGGTTTTCTACCACTGTCAGGAAGTAGCAGCTCTGAATTCGTGATTAAATAATAAAAAGTAGAGGTCATTGAAAAAATTAATTTTTTGTGAATATTTTAAATACCTTGATGTCAGTAATGTATTTACTCGTATCTTTTAAGTTCCAATTTTTTGCTTCTATTTCCTTCTAGGTTATTTCGAAACTTACTAAGCCTTCCGCTATTTCAGAAACTTCACCTTTTAAAATCGGTGTAGAGATGATAAATTCTTTTGTCTATTTCGACTAAGACAGATTATTTTCTAAGACTCATAAAAATATTTTTTGAATAAATTCACTTGTCCAATTATATGAGTTTCATTATGGCGATATCATACAGTTATAAAATCTTAAAGACTATTCAATTACTAATCATTTAGATATTATTTCTTTGTGTCTTGATCTATTTAAAACTAAATAGAAACTTACAACACTTATTGTTCCAGAGGGACCAATGAATACATGCCATATTTGTTCTCCAGTATTAGCAAGTACAATCCCAAAAAATGTTGTTAAGAGAACCCCCATTATGGGATAAAGGAATAAGACCCAATCATTAAAGCGATTCCACCATTGTGAGATTAGTAAAATACTTATAAATACTTGATATATAATAGTTGTAGATTTACCCATAAACCAATAGGAAAAAATAGCGACAATTATTAACAAAGAATTTGTTGCTATAATCAATTTGCTTTTTGAAACTGAAATTGTAAATAGAGATAAACCAACAGAAAGAAATGAATAAAATAGCCAATTAAATATTGACGAATGTTCTATATATATCCAATTCGTAGTCGTATGATCAATCATTTCAAACATTGAGGCAAACCCTAATGATATAAAGGCATAAGGGGTTAGAATGGGGTATTTAATTTGTTTGAACCTTTCGCTAGACTTTATTCCAAGAAATATAGGGATGAGAACAGCTTGTAGATGTGCTAAGAATAATAATGATCTAAAGGTCAATTAAATTTATATCTAACTAATAAAGAAATTAGCAAAATTATTGAATAATTACCGATTCAGAACTAAATTTTTTATTAAATCTACTAGAGATTGACATTTCTTATATTTTAGCCAAAATTTTGAGGGACTAACTACTCTATGCTGATAGATAAGTTAAGAATAAAATGAATTTCAAAGATTCTCTTATAAAAATTCAGCTAAGATCAAATTAATAAGTACATATTTGAGATGATTAATTTATTTTCAGTTTTAGCCCCTTTAATAAAAACCTTTATTGAAGTTGTCATTATTATCGGACCATTAAGTATTACTGGAGTGATTTTGTTACTTAAGAAAATCGAGAAAGATAATCCCAATCGTATTAGATGGAGGTAATGAGTAAAAACAAAATCGAATGAAAACTTGTTCGAACTATACAAAAAAAATTGGCCAAAAATATTAATTCTTCTTGCTATGGGGCTTTTATTTATTAGGTAATGACTTTTAAAAAAGGGGAAGGCGGTGCCAATGTTTTTTTGATCCAATCATCTGATAATTTGCCAAAATCAAAGTACTTTCTACTTCTTGCATGATTAACCGACTTCTTGCAATTAAAGGGCAAAATGGATACTTGGGATTGGAGTGCTCACAATTGGTACAGGATGCACTGCGAAAAATGTAATCTCCTATCAAAATGAGTTAATGAAGGAGGAAATGGTCAACGATTTTCTTTTACCATTAGTAAAAGCTAGAAAATACTTTATTTTCTAGCTTTTATTTCCTCAAAAAGTCCCAAAAGCCATTACATTTAGAAAAAGAAATTTTAAAATGTTTTTTTTGAATCCTTTTTGGCCTCTAACTGCATTAAGAATTGCCTCTCTAAAAGCAACTTCAACATTGATTCTACTTCTTTTAATCAAATCAAATCTACTTCGTCTAAAGGGTGGGCTAATAGGAGGACTTATTGCTCTTACACTGATTTCTGGCTTAATAGTCTCAACAACTGTCGCGGGTGGAGCCCTTTACTATATTTTCGGTAAAAATAAAACAAATGAACATGGCGGAAATAATCCTGACGATGGTGTCATAGATGCCGTAACTGTTGCAGCTTGATTTCATCTCCCTGACTTACTATAAAGACTTTAAATCTTCACTACAAAAAACCTCTAATATGTCTATTTTATTTGAGTAATTATGAGATATGCTTGCTTCGAAGTTTTTATATGATCTGGATTGATTGGAGTTCTTAGAAGATATTGAGGAGTTAATAATTATTGATTAGCGAGGATATTAAAAATCTCATCTTTTAAGTTGTCCATAGATTTAATTATCAAGTCAGTCCCAGCTTCTTTTAATTTAATCTCATAATTGATACGTCTCTCATAATTGCCATTCTTATGTAAATGTGGAGGAGCTATAGCAATACTTATGAATTTTTGCTGAGGGATTCTACTCCTAGCATTTATAACTGTTTTTACATCTGCAACAGTATCTCCAATATATGCAATTGGAGGGTTTGAAACACCTAAGGGCATTTTTGAAAGTTTATATGATAATGAAATAAAGCCTGTTGGATCAGGTTTTTCAGGGGCATCACCCATTGCAATCAGCGGTGCAGAGACTAGTCCAAGCCTCTTTTCTAAGACGTATTTCGCCGAGGCTAATTCGGCTCCACTTACAAAACCCCAACCAATTCTCAGCTGACTTAATTCTTCAAAAAGATTCTTTTTGACTAATAATGTCTCATTTTTAATAAACCCTGACCACTTACTTGAGTCATGATTGGGATTTCCACCAAAATAAAGTTTTTCAAAGCACTCGATTAATTTCTCTCTAGTTGGGGGAGATAAAGAAAGATTATTGCTTTCTATATGTCTATTAATCATTTCAAGGCTCAAATCCCAATCATTATTCCAACATCCTTCACTTTTAATAGAGTCAATATCTTGTATGGAAGGTTTCCAACTACAAAAAAAACATACAGTTTCCTGAATAGCCATTCGATAACTATTTGTGACGTCTCGTATAACCCCATCTATATCAAACAAAATTAGCCCGATATTATTCGTCATTTATTATTCCTTTTATTAAAAGTTTTGAATCGACTTTGCATCGAGTTGATGTTTAAGTTCTAGTTCTCGATTTTTAAGTTCTTTCTCGTTTCTGATTATTCGATGACCAAACCACGCAATACTCAAGCCTATTACTGCTGGAATACCAATTTTAGAAACTCTTGTGATGCTATTCATTTACTTTCTTGTTATGAAAACTGGAAGTTGAGTCTTCTTTGACGTTAACAAGCAATTTTATTATTGAAAATATTAAGTTAATTTCAACTTGTTTTTGTTCTTCTTAGATCTCTCCATAAACAAGCCATTAAATAAAAATAACCAGCCAAGGCAATTATGTACATTGAATAGGTCATAAGATTTGCTCTGAAAAAGAAATTTGGAATATTGATTAATAACTGAATAATAAAGGCATCTCAAATGGAAGAATTAAGTATGAAGTGGCCATGTATAGAGTCATAGATTTCGTCGAGTTTACTTAAATGAGTTGGTCAATGTTGTAGTGCAATGCGAATTTTATTAGGGTATTTGCACCAATTTTTGAAGATTTGATGTAAAAATATTGAATTAATTTTTAGGCAATGGTTGGCTTCCTTTTTTTTGCTTTTTAAGTCAGTACTCTTTTTGATGTTGAAGAAATTCTTTAAGCAGCAAATGAAATCTTTTATTATTAGCTCAATTAAGTGGCTAGGACTTCAAACTGATAATGATCTAGACGATAAAATTCTTGCGAAAGTAAAAAGCGGGATAAAAACAGGTGTCGTTTGGTAAACACTAATGCAAGAGGCAATTTGCTTAATTATATTGACTAATTATTAAAAACATTTATGTTTTTGTTGTTGACTAACTTCTAACTATGACTGAAAAATGTGAATTGAAGTGGTCACCCACTCAGGATCAGATAGATAAAATTATCATTCCGGCGATGCAAAGGACTGCTCAACAATATGCTGATTATGCCAATGAGCTAAAATGCCCGCCTGAATTTATTTCATTAATGCTTAGAGATATCGCAGATGCTTTTGTAGCAAACGGGCAGAAAGTTGATAATACTTGTGATTGTTGTTGAACCAACAACTAACTTGCTCAGTAAGTTCAGACTAATATATTCATTAAATTGTTTAACTAAATGTTTTGATGTATAAGCTTTTAAGTTCCCCCCGGATTGTTGATTATCAGCACTGTCATTAAAGTGCCTTTAGTAGTAAAATCGTTCTTATGAATCTTCCTTTTGAGCCATTTATAACAGGTATTTAGCAAATAGTTTTTTTCAGCTAACGTTAAAGGTAATACTTAGTTTATATTCTTATTCTTACTCGTTATGAACAACTGGAAACCTTCTAAGGATCAACAATCGGGATTAATTAGTAGAACATTTGATTTCTTTATTGATGAATTAACCGAATTGCAAGAAGAACTAAATTGCCCAGATCAATTTATACATGATTTTCTTGAAGTCATTAAAAATCGTTGGTCTTCTGATAGTTGTCACTCAAAAGCAAGACAGCATAAAAGAGATAATCCAAATTCATATTAAAGATGCAAAAAGAAAGTTGGCTAGTTAAGAATGATCGTGTATGGGCAATGAGGTTTTTTCAGGATAAATGCTCTGATGAAGACGGGACAAGATATATGAGAGTTCATTATGCCAGTTGCCAATACAGATTTCTTCACGGTATTACTCCCAATGTTCAATTGCATAAAAGTGAGAAGATGCCCTTTGAAACAGCGAGAGAATTATGGAAATCTTCAATAGAAACAGAGTGGAAAGTCTCAGAGAAACCTTTGTGGTTAACTAGTTAGAGCTGAATTGATAATATATTTCTAGATTTTTTTAGATTCAAATCATATGATATGAGGCATTTTTGAATTTAAGAATGTTCAAAAAGATTTTTTTGTATCAACTTGAACTACAAGGACTATTTGAATACTGCATAATAGTTTTTGTAGCAATCGCTACAAAAACGTTCAACTCGCTACATAGCGAGCCGCATCTCGATTTAAGCCAAGGAACGGGGACTTAAATCAACATTCGGAGTATGGATGATGACAA
>MDTG01112294.1_pt1 | contig 32937 bp, 47 predicted proteins | sample 811421 | NCBI WGS metagenome assembly MDTG01 (sample SAMN05326645, study PRJNA326480) | marine metagenome | isolation source: seawater | place: Pacific Ocean: South East | collected 2011
AAATAATTGGGGGGTGCCGCAGCACCTCTGAGGGGTTCGATGAAGAAAGTGGAATAATCTGCTCTCTTCCTCTCAACTCAAACGCCATAAAAAAGGCTTATAAAATGCAAAGTCAGAATATCCGTATCCGGCTGAAAGCGTTTGATTATCGTGTGTTGGATGTCAGCACGTTAGAGATCGTAAACACAGCGAAACGCACCGGCGCTTCGGTGCGTGGCCCTATACCGCTACCTAATAAAATTGAGAAATTTACAGTTTTGCGTGGCCCTCACGTGAACAAAAAGTCGCGTGACCAGTTCGAAATCCGGACCCACAAGCGCCTTTTAGATATAGTTGATCCAACCCCTCAGACCGTTGATGCTTTGATGAAGCTAGATCTGGCCGCGGGCGTTGACGTGCAGATTTCGGTTTAAGGAGCAAATAACATGCGCTCTGGAATAATTGCAAAAAAAGTCGGTATGACGCGGCTTTTCATGGAGGACGGAAAGCAGGTGCCTGTCACTGTTCTTCAGATGGATAAACTTCAAGTCGTTGCTCAAAGGACTCTTGGTGCCAACGGTTACACAGCAGTTCAACTGGGAACTGGATCTATAAAAGCCAAGAACCTGTCAAAGGCATTGCGCGGTCATTTTGCATCTGCGAAAGTTGAACCCAAACGTAAGGTAGCGGAGTTCCGAGTTGCTCCTGATAACATGATTGACATCGGTTCTGAAATTACTGCTGATCACTACATAGCAGGCCAGTACGTGGATGTCTCTGGCAACTCTATCGGTAAAGGGTTTGCTGGTGCTATGAAACGACACAACTTCAGAGGTCTGCGCGCCTCACATGGCGTATCAATAAGTCACCGCTCTCATGGGTCCACTGGTCAGTGTCAAGGCCCTGGCAAAGTATTTAAAGGTAAAAAGATGGCCGGTCACATGGGTGCATCTAGGGTTACAACTCAAAATCTTCAGGTTGTGAAGACGGATGCTGATCGGGGACTTATCATGATTAAGGGTGCCGTTCCAGGATCGAAAGGTGGATGGGTGACCGTCAAAGATGCTGCAAAAAAACCAATTCATAGCGATGCGCCCCTGCCGGCGGCTGTTCGTGGAAAACAACATACTGCAGACGAAGTTCCTGTTGCGGCAGGGGGGGATGAAACATGAAACTTGATGTGATCAAACTCGATGGCAAGAAGGCAGGGAGCGTTGAAGTGGGCGATAACGTTTTTGGTCTGGAACCAAGGTCTGATATCCTACATCGTGTGGTACGCTGGCAGCGCAATAATGCCCAAGCCGGAACGCACAAAGTCAAGACTCGCCGCGAAACCAGCTATTCGACAAAAAAGATTTATCGTCAAAAAGGCACCGGAGGTGCTCGCCATGGGGATCGCAACGCACCAATATTTCGCAAGGGTGGGGTTTATAAAGGTCCAATACCGCGCAGTCACGGGCACGATCTACCTAAAAAAATCCGTAAGTTGGGACTTAAACTCGCGCTATCTGCAAAAGCAAAATCCGGGTCACTTGTGATTATCGAAGAGGCGACAGCAGACGGGAAAACCGCTGCGTTGGCCAAGCAATTAAAAAACCTCGGCTGGAAACGTGTATTGGTGATAGATGGTCAGGATGTTAACAAAGGTTTTGCTAAAGCGGCTAGCAACATTGACGGGTTGGATATTCTGCCGTCCATTGGTGCTAACGTTTTTGATATCCTGAAACGCGACACTTTGGTAATTACCAAAGCGGGTGTTGAAGCATTGGAGGCTCGCCTGAAATGAGTGTTAAGACAGATTATTATGATGTGATCCGAAAGCCGGTCATCACAGAGAAAGCAACACTGGCATCAGAGACGGGTGCAGTAGTTTTTGAGGTGGCAAGAGATAGCAACAAGCCGCAGATTAAAGAAGCGGTGGAAGCGCTTTTTGGAGTACAGGTGAAAGCTGTTAACACAGTTGTAACTAAGGGCAAAACAAAGCGTTTCCGTGGGATTAAGGGTACTCGTAAAACTGTGAAAAAAGCTTATGTAACTCTAGAAGAAGGTAACTCGATTGATGTTACTACTGGTCTTTGAGCTGAGACCAAAAGCTGTTTAAAATATTATCATTGATCCGAATATTGTGAGGTACGATGCACTCAAATAATTTGAGTGAAAATACCGAAACTTTTTGCTTTACCTCCAAGGTTCTCTCTGATAACTGGCACACTGCGAAACTTACTGAATGAAAATAGCGGTTTCGAATTTACATAGGGCGGAAATCGCCTGTTTACAAACGGAAGACAGAAAGCATGGCACTAAAGTCGTATAAGCCAACGACGCCGGGCCAGCGAGGGCTGGTGCTGATTGACCGTTCGGAGCTTTGGAAGGGTCGTCCTGTCAAATCCCTGACCACGGGTTTGACTAAAACAGGCGGTCGCAACAATGCCGGGCGAATTACATCGCGTCGTCGTGGCGGTGGCGCCAAGCGCCTCTACCGGATCGTTGATTTTAGAAGAAAAAAATTTGATGTATCTGCTGAGGTTGAGCGGATCGAATATGACCCTAACCGCTCAGCCTTCATAGCACTTGTGAAATATGAAGATGGGGAAAAAGCCTATATCTTAGCCCCGCAACGTCTGCGAGTGGGCGATGGCGTGATTTCTGGTAAGACTGCAGATATAAAGCCTGGCAATGCAATGCCATTTTCTGGCATGCCTATTGGCACAATTGTCCACAACATTGAGCTCAAGCCAGGTAAGGGAGGGCAGATAGCGCGTGCCGCGGGCACATACGCGCAGTTTATTGGTCGCGATGGCGGGTATGCCCAATTGCGCCTTACTTCTGGTGAGGTGCGTATGGTGCGTCAGGAGTGTATGGCAACAATTGGAGCCGTTTCAAACCCTGATAACTCAAATCAAAACTTGGGAAAAGCAGGGCGCAACCGCCACAAAGGTATCCGACCATCTGTTCGCGGTGTGGTAATGAACCCAATTGATCACCCTCATGGTGGAGGTGAGGGTCGAACATCAGGTGGCAGACACCCGGTGACTCCTTGGGGTAAGCCTACAAAGGGTAAACGTACCCGTAATAAAAACAAAGCGTCGCAAAAGCTTATAATTCGCTCGCGTCACGCCAAGAAGAAGGGGCGTTAATCTATGAGCCGCTCTGTTTGGAAAGGTCCATTTGTCGACTCCTATGTGCTAAAAAAAGCCGAGGCAGCGCGCGAAAGTGGCCGAAATGAAGTGATCAAAATTTGGTCGCGCCGTTCTACTATCCTTCCCCAATTCGTTGGATTGACTTTTGGAGTTTACAATGGTCAAAAGCATATTCCTGTGATGATCAGCGAAGACATGATTGGTCAGAAATTCGGAGAATATTCCCCAACTCGCACCTATTACGGTCACGGTGCTGATAAAAAAGCGAAGCGGAAGTAAGCTATGGGAAAAGATAAGAATTCTCGCCGTGTGGGAGATAATGAAGCAATTGCAAAGCTGCGAATGCTACGCACCTCACCGCAAAAACTCAATCTTGTGGCTGCTACAATTCGTGGTAAACGGGTCGACAATGCACTCAATGTTTTAACGTTTTCGAAAAAGCGCATCGCGATTGACGTGCGCAAATGTTTGCAATCGGCAATCGCTAATGCTGAAAACAACCACAATCTCGACGTAGATGAGCTTGTGGTAACAGATGCGTATGTAGGGAAGAATGTTACACTGAAGCGTGGTCGCCCGCGTGCTCGTGGTCGGTTCGGTCGCATACTTAAACCTTTTTCAGAACTGACGATCAAAGTTCGTCAAGTAGAGGAGCAAGTCTGATGGGACAGAAGGTTAATCCAATTGGCATGCGTTTGCAGGTCAACCGAACCTGGGATAGCCGCTGGTATGCAGCTTCCAAGGATTATGGCGATCTTCTGCTTGAAGATTTACGAATGCGCGAGTTTATAAGTAAAGAGTGTGCACAGGCTGGTGTGGCACGTGTGATTATTGAACGTCCACATAAAAAATGCCGCGTTACGATCCACACGGCCAGACCAGGTGTCATTATTGGGAAAAAGGGTGCAGATATTGAAACACTTCGTAAACGGCTCGCTGGAATAACCGATTCTGAATTACATTTAAATATTGTAGAAGTTCGCAAACCGGAACTCGATGCTCAGTTGGTTGGTGAAAGCATTGCACAGCAGCTGGAGCGTCGTGTCTCTTTTCGCCGCGCAATGAAGCGCGCTGTGCAAAATTCAATGCGCATGGGCGCTTTAGGCATTCGAGTGAACGTAGCTGGCAGGCTAGGCGGTGCGGAGATCGCACGAACAGAATGGACACATGAAGGACGAGTTCCTTTACATACTCTCCGTGCGGATATTGATTATGCTAATGTTGAGGCCACAACGCCGTATGGAATTATTGGGATTAAAGTTTGGATCTACAAGGGCGATATTATGGAACATGATCCTCAAGCCCGCGATCGAAAAGCACAAGAACTTCAGGATGGCCCAGCACCTCGTGGTGCAGTTGGACGTCGTTGAGAGGATTAACTAATGCTTCAACCTAAGCGTACAAAATTCCGGAAAATGCACAAGGGGCGGATCAAAGGTCTTGCGAAGGGCGGGGCTAGCTTGAATTTCGGCTCCTATGGATTGAAGGCCACCCAACCAGAACGTGTTACAGCACGCCAAATCGAGGCTGCTCGACGTGCTATGACACGCCATATGAAACGTCAGGGGCGAGTATGGATACGTATTTTTCCTGATACACCTGTAACCTCGAAGCCAACTGAGGTGCGAATGGGTAAAGGTAAAGGCTCGGTTGATTTCTGGGCCTGTAAGGTGAAACCAGGTCGCGTGATGTTTGAAATAGACGGCGTAAATGATGAAATCGCTCGAGAAGCGCTTCGACTGGCTGCAATGAAACTACCAATAAAATCCCGGATCGTAGTGCGAGAAGATTGGTAATCAAAATTATCTCATTTGAGATCAGCACTGTGCCTAAAGTAGCATCAGTTCAAAATCGGAAGTTATCCCCACCGATAGTTGAAACTCACCGATATACGTGCTTTTGTGGACATATTTATCGGAACTTCGTGTCGTAGCCAACTTTCCCATAGTAGTATATCCCCAACATTGGGTGTTACGTAGAAAAAGGGCTTCCGAATATCCCGCGCACCTTTTTTGCGTGGAGGAGCGGCCATCATTTGAGAAAGCCGAGGGTCCTCGAAGCGGATTGCACTAGCGTCATCCGGCATTGCGATATAGGTAGTCCCTGAGATCACGGATTGGGGGTGAATATGACTAGAGTGGCTCCCACCTTCCGGCAGAACATTGATCCAGAGGCTATCTAGTTTAATTTCTTTATCACCCAAGTTCCAATCTAGTTCCCGTGTAAATTCTTTCACATGAAATTCGAGCAATTGCTCTAACTCGGAAAATACCGGAAAACGCCAACCTAGATCGGAAAGAGAGGCGTAGCTGGTATAACCAGGATATGCGTTTTCAATGCACCAGGTTTGCCCAGCCTCATCGTCTTCTGCAATAGACCAGCAGGACTTTTCAAGCTCACTTATATTAATGTGGCCTTTTTCCGAAAGCGAGCCGTGATATAGTGGGGTTGAAAATAGGGTTTTTGTATTAGCCATATGGCTTTTTATGAAATAATTGTAAATGTTACTAGTGTGTTTAGGAGTTCTTGCTAGACTCAGCGGCAAAATTTAGCTTAGTTGGGGGTTGCCTTTACTGGATTCCTAACCTAAAACGCACACCTCTGTATTGATTCTCGAATCAAAAAATCCATGTTACCACAGGGCTATAGGTGACCTTAAGGGCCTACCTGTGTATGAAAAGGCAACGACAAATGAACGCTGTTGAACTGCGTGATAAAACGCCTGACCAATTAGTTGAAGAGTTGGCAAACTTAAAAAAAGAAGCGTTTAATTTACGCTTTCAACAGGCTACGGGACAACTTGAAAACACAGCTCGCATGCGATCCGTAAAACGTGACACAGCTAGGGTAAAAACCGTGCTTAACGAAAAAGCCACTGCGACAGAAAAGTAAGGACGTCGAAGTATGCCGAAACGAATTCTTCAGGGTGTTGTAACCAGCGATTTAAATGCGCAGACTATAACCGTTTCCGTGGAGCGTCGCTTCAAACACCCAGTTTTGCAAAAAACAATCCGTAAGTCTAAAAAGTATCGGGCTCACGATGAAAAAAATGCTTTTAAGGTAGGTGATATGGTTCGCATTATCGAATGTGCTCCAAAATCGAAAACAAAGCGCTGGGAGGTTCTTGAGGTCTAAGGCCAAAAGAAATTCCGGTTAAATCGAAACCCTGGGGATATTTTTTAGACCCCCCCAAAGGTCGGGAGAAACCGTATGATCCAGATGCAGACCAATTTGGATGTTGCTGACAACTCTGGCGCGCGCCGTGTTCAGTGCATCAAGGTGCTTGGTGGATCCAAGCGAAAATATGCCTCTGTGGGAGACATAATTGTTGTGTCTGTAAAGGAGGCAATTCCTCGGGGTCGCGTTAAAAAAGGTGACGTTCGTCGTGCCGTAGTCGTGCGAACAGCCAAAGAAGTGCGCCGCCAAGACGGTACAGCCATTCGCTTTGATAGCAATGCTGCGGTGATTCTGAGTAATTCGGGTGAGCCTATCGGTACTCGTATTTTTGGTCCTGTTGTAAGAGAGTTGCGGGCGAAAAATTTTATGAAAATAATTTCGCTTGCTCCGGAGGTGCTCTGATGGCTGCGAAGCTACGAAAAGGGGATAAAGTGATTGTTCTTGCGGGCAAGGACAAAGGTAAAGAGGGAGTTATCCTATCCGTTGACCCAAAATCGAAGAAAGCTGTTGTAGATGGTGTAAATATGGCGATACGCCATACGAAGCAAACGCAAAATTCGCAAGGTGGACGGATCCCTAAAGCGATGCCGATAGATCTTTCAAACCTGTCGGCTATTGATTCCAACGGTAAAGCAACACGAATTGGTTTTCGAATTCAAGATGGCGTAAAGGTGCGTGTCGCTAAAACAACAGGAGATGTGATAGATGCTTGATACAGCAGTTTACATACCACGTCTGCGCGCAGCTTACGATCAAAACATTCGGCCAGCGCTGAAAGAAGAGTTTAGCTACAAAAATGACATGCAGATTCCACGTGTTGAAAAAATTGTTCTCAACATTGGCGCTGGGCGTGAAGCTGTTAGGGACAGCAAGAAAGCAAAATCAGCCCAGGAAGATCTGACAACCATTGCTGGTCAGCGTGCCATTGTAACCCGTGCAAAAAAATCGATAGCTGGTTTTCGGGTGCGTGAAGATATGCCACTCGGAGCTAAGGTGACTTTGCGAGGGAGTAGAATGTATGAGTTTCTGGATCGCTTGATTACCGTCGCGATGCCACGAATTCGTGACTTCCGTGGCGTTTCTGGTAAAAGTTTTGATGGTCGTGGAAATTACGCATTTGGAATTAAAGAGCATATTGTTTTCCCAGAGATTGATTTTGATAAGGTAGATGAAGTTTGGGGACTAGATGTTGTTATTACCACCACTGCAAAGACAGACGCGGAAGCCAAGGCACTGTTGAAGTCTTTGAACATGCCTTTCAATAGCTGATCTGCGGAGAGGATTAAGACATGGCTAAAAAAGCAATGATAGAACGTGAAAAAAAGCGTCAGAAATTGGTAGAAAAATACGCGACCAAGCGTGCTGAGCTTAAAGAAATAGCTAAAGACCAATCTCTCCCGATGGAGGAGCGTTTTAAAGCGCGATTGAAGCTGGCAAAACTGCCGCGGAATAGTGCAGCAAACAGAATACACAACCGTTGTCAATTGACCGGCCGTCCGCATGCATACTACCGCAAGCTTAAAGTCTCACGGATTGCGCTGCGTGAACTTGGATCAAGCGGGCAACTGCCTGGCATGGTCAAATCAAGCTGGTGAGAGGCGAAAAACATGAATGATCCTATCGGTGATATGTTGACCCGTATACGAAACGCACAAATGCGGGGTAAATCAGTTGTACATGTGCCTGCATCAAAATTGCGATGCTGGGTTTTGGATGTGCTAAAAGACGAGGGCTACATTCGTGGCTATGAAAAATCCTCCGGCGAAGCTGGCCATCCCGCTCTTGAGATTAGCCTAAAATACTACGAAGGTGGTCCAGTGATCCGCGAGCTGAAGCGCGTATCAAAGCCGGGCCGCCGCGTCTATCTTGGGGTAAAGGATATTCCTCAGGTTCGTCAGGGACTTGGCATTTCGATTGTGTCAACACCTCAGGGTGTAATGTCGGACTCATCAGCACGCTCTGCCAATGTTGGCGGAGAAGTGCTCTGCACAGTTTTTTAAGGGGGGGGGGCGAATGTCTCGTATTGGCAAAAAACCAGTCGGGCTGCCGTCAGGTGTAACAGCATCTTTGTCAGGCCAGACTATTGAAGTCAAAGGGCCAAAAGGTACGCGCAGTTTTTCTGTATCAGATGATATTAGTATCGCTGTGGAAGGAAGTCAGGTTGTGGTCGGCCCGCGTGGCAATTCAAAGCGAGCGCGTCAACAGTGGGGCATGTGTCGCACAATGATAGCAAACATCGTTACTGGTGTTTCCCAGGGCTTCAAGAAAGAGTTGGAAATCAGTGGGGTGGGTTATCGTGCACAAATGCAAGGTAATGTTCTTAAACTTAACCTCGGCCTTTCTCATGATGTGGATTACAAAGCTCCTGATGGAATTACAGTAACAGCGCCAAAGCAAACTGAGATTGTAGTCGAGGGAGTGGATAGACAGGCCGTTGGACAGGTGGCAGCAGAAATTCGGGAGTGGCGTAAACCGGAGCCTTACAAAGGCAAAGGGATCCGTTATAAGGATGAATTTGTCTTCCGTAAGGAAGGCAAGAAAAAATAAGGACGCAAATTATGGCAAATAGCAAAAGACAACTGTTCTTGAAGCGCCGCCTGCGTGTTCGGAACAAGCTGCGAAAAGTAAACGCGGGGCGCGTTCGTCTCACCGTGCATCGAAGTAACAAAAACATCAGTGCTCAGTTGATTGATGACGTTCTTGGTCACACCCTTGCATCAGCCTCATCGTTGGAAAAAGACTTGGGCTGCGTTGGTAAGAATAATACTGCGTCAGCATCAAAAGTCGGCGCGGTTCTGGCGGAGAGGGCCAAAAAAGCTGGAGTTGCAGAATGTTATTTTGATCGTGGCGGATTTCTCTTTCATGGAGGCATCAAAGCATTGGCAGATGCGGTTCGTGAAGGCGGTTTGAAATTTTAAGGAGACGTAGAAATGGCTAGAGAACCAAATAATCGTGGAAGGCGCGAGCGCGATGAAGCGCCGGAGTTTGCCGACCGTCTCGTTTCGATAAACCGTGTTTCTAAAACTGTAAAAGGCGGTAAACGTTTTGGATTTGCAGCACTCGTTGTTGTGGGTGACCAAAAAGGGCGTGTAGGGTATGGAAAAGGTAAAGCTAAAGAAGTGCCTGAAGCGATCCGAAAAGCAACTGAACAAGCTAAACGAAATATGGTACGTATTCCATTGCGTGAAGGCCGTACCCTGCATCATGATATTGAGGGTCGTCATGGCGCCGGCAAAGTGGTTATGCGTACAGCGCCAACTGGGACGGGTATAATTGCGGGCGGCCCCATGCGAGCCGTTTTTGAAATGCTTGGCGTGCAGGACGTAGTGGCAAAATCCATAGGTTCACAAAATCCATACAATATGGTTCGTGCAACAATAGATGGACTGTCTAAAGAGGCAAGCCCTCGCATGGTTGCGCAAAGGCGCGGTAAAAAGGTTTCTGATATCTTGCGCCGGAATGATGCAACGGCCCCTGCAATCCAAGTTGCTGAAACCGTAGACTTATAGGGGGGTAGCACTATGGCAAAAACCATCGTTGTAAAACAAATAGGTTCACCCATCCGTCGCCCTGAAAAGCAGCGACAGACTTTAATCGGCCTCGGCCTTAACAAAATGCACAAGACCCGTGAGCTAGAAGACACACTTTCTATACGCGGTATGGTCAACAAAATCCCACACCTTGTAAAGATAATTGAAGAACGCGGATAAGCACCGGCACCTATTTTTTTATGTAATACATCTGGTGTTGTCCTAAAGGCTCCTGTTCTGGAATTTTCCTTCGTAAATGGACCGTCATTTTAGCTGGATTAGATGTCCAGTCTCAAGTCAGCTGGAACCATTAAGCTAGTGGAATTATAGGAAGATGATCCGTATAACTCTTGCAACGCTGTTTTGTTGAGTCTATACGCTCTCAGCGTGTTAGAACGAAAAGATTGACAACTTTAAAGCCGTGTTTGCCCCACTTGTCGCTTATGGGGTGCTTCCGGCAAAGGAGAAGCGACATGAAATTGCATGAGCTGAATGATAATCAGGGTGCAACCCGAAAAAAGAAACGCGTTGGCCGCGGGCCAGGTTCAGGCAAAGGTAAAACAGCTGGGCGGGGAATAAAAGGTCAAAAATCGAGATCTGGAGTAGCTTTAAACGGATATGAAGGCGGGCAAATGCCGCTGTATCAGCGCCTCCCAAAGCGAGGATTTAAAAAGCCCAACCGTAAAAAATATTCCGTAATGAACCTGGGCTTAATTCAAAAATTTATAGATACCGGCAAGTTGGATGTCAAATCAGAGATAACGGAAGATGCGTTGGTTGCGAGTGGTCTCGTTCGCCGAAAAATGGATGGCATTCGTATATTGGCCAAAGGAACTATTACATCAAAAGTGGCCCTAAGCGTTACTGGTGCCTCAAAGTCAGCTATTGAAGCCGTTGAAAAATTAGGCGGAACCTTGACCTTAGTTTCACCAAAGGCGGTGTCTGGGGAATAACGGCTTGTTTCATGGTCTTGGGCTGATTAAATAGATCATGACAGTTTTTCAAATGTCGCCGGAGCGGGAAAAAGCTCGCGGCGGCGTTTTAATGAAGAGAGATATATATGGTATCTGCTGTAGAACAAATGGCTGCGAACACCAGTTGGGCTGCTTTAGGAAAGGCTACGGACCTAAGGAGACGCATCTTTTTCACTCTTGGTCTGTTGATTGTCTACCGACTAGGCACTTTTATTCCGGTACCTGGCATTGACTCTATCGCGCTTCAGGAATTCATGGAGCAGGCACAGCAAGGAATTGGTGGCATGCTTAGCATGTTCACAGGTGGGGCACTTGGTCGGATGGGCATTTTTGCCCTTGGAATTATGCCCTATATTTCTGCCTCCATCATCGTACAACTCTTGACCTCAATGGTGCCACAACTTGAACAACTAAAAAAAGAGGGTGAGCAGGGACGAAAAAAAATAAATCAATACACTCGCTATGGTACGGTTCTATTGGCAACCTTGCAAGCATATGGGCTTGCAGCTAGCCTGGAAGCTGGTGATCTTGTGACGGACCCAGGTCTATTTTTCCGGGCATCTTGTATAATTACCCTCGTAGGTGGCACCATGTTTCTTATGTGGTTGGGTGAACAAATCACTGCCCGTGGGATAGGCAATGGCATATCCCTTATCATCTTTGTCGGGATCATAGCTGAAATACCGGCAGCATTGGCACAATTCTTTGCCTCTGGCCGATCTGGTGCGATTAGCCCTGCGGTCATCATTGGTGTTCTTGTGATGGTCGTTGTTACTATCGGCTTTGTTGTGTTTATGGAGCGCGCTTTGCGTAAAATCGTAATCCAGTATCCACGCCGTCAGGTAGGTATGAAAGTGATGGAAGGGCAAAACTCTCATCTGCCGGTTAAAGTTAATCCAGCTGGTGTAATCCCTGCAATTTTTGCAAGTTCTTTATTACTTCTACCGACTACTGTTAGCACGTTTTCAGGATCTCAGACGGGTCCAGTTATGTCGACAATTTTGGCCTATTTCGGTCCTGGTCAACCACTGTATCTCGCGTTTTTCACCACAATGATTATCTTTTTCACCTACTTCTACACATTTAATGTATCTTTCAAGCCAGACGATGTAGCCGACAACCTTAAAAACCAAAACGGGTTTATCCCAGGTATACGTCCAGGACAAAAGACAGCAGAGCATCTTGAATTCATCCTAAATAGGATTTTGGTTCTTGGTTCGGGTTATCTTGCACTTGTTTGCTTGTTGCCAGAAATTCTCAGGGGACAGTTGGCTATACCTTTTTATTTTGGGGGTACGTCTGTACTTATAGTTGTGTCTGTTACGATGGATACAATACAGCAAGTGCAGTCCCATCTATTGGCGCACCAATACGAAAGTCTCATTGAGAAGTCTCAAATTCGTGGTAAAGGAAAGGGTCGTAAGCGAAAAGGACCGGTTCGGAAATGAATATCATCCTCTTAGGCCCGCCAGGCGCCGGAAAAGGAACCCAAGCTCGCATTCTCGTTGAAGCTTTTGATATGGTGCAGCTTTCTACTGGCGATATGCTGCGCGAATCAAAAAATAGCGGCACCGAGATGGGAGAAAGAGTTGCGGGAGTTATGGCGCGGGGTGATCTTGTGACCGATGATATTGTCATAGGTCTTATTCGCGAAAAATTAACCGAATCTTCTGGTAGCAGATTTATCTTTGACGGTTTCCCCAGGACTTTAGCCCAAGCAGATGCTTTAGGATCGCTCTTGCATGACGTTGGTACAACGCTGCACGCAGTAATCGAGATGAGAGTGGACGATGATGCACTGGTGCGCCGGATAACGGCGCGATCAACCTGCACCAATTGTGGTGAGGTTTACAACGATGATACCAAACCACAACCTAAAAATGGCAAATGCATCAACTGCGCCGGCGCTGAATTCACGCGCCGTGCGGACGATAACGCGGACAGCCTTCGCCAACGTCTGATGGAGTACTATAAAAAAACATCGCCAATCATTGGCTACTATTTCGCGAAAGGGCTCCTCAATCATGTTAATGGTTTGGGTGAGATTGAAGAGGTTCATTCAGAAATAATCCACGTTCTTGACAAATAATGTTTTTTTGGCCTTGACGGCTGTCGGAAATGTTTCTAGCAAACAGCTTCTCTGTGGGAATCGAGGAATTTCTCAAAATTTTTAGAGAGAAGAGATTAATTAGTTATTGGCGCGAGTTCATGTCGCTCTAATGTTGTGAAAAAAGATTCCGGTGTTACGGAATCGCAACTAAAAGGAATAATCACGTGGCTCGTATTGCCGGCGTAAACATACCTACTAACAAACGGGTGCCTATAGCTCTAACTTATATCACGGGTATAGGCAAAGCTTCAGCGGAAATCATCTGCGATGCTGTAAAAATTGAGCGGTCTCGCCGAGTTAATGAACTGAGCGACTCAGAAGTACTTTCGGTTCGTGAATACATTGACTCAAACTTTTCCGTTGAAGGGGAACTTCGCCGCGAAGTAACTATGAATATCAAGCGTCTGATGGACCTTGGCTGTTATCGCGGCCTGCGTCATCGGCGTAACTTGCCGGTGCGGGGCCAACGCACCCACACAAATGCCCGCACCCGCAAAGGCCCAGCTAAGGCCATTGCCGGTAAGAAGAAATAAGGGGGCATCTAATTATGGCACGTGATACTCGCCGCGGAGGCAAGAAAAAGATTTCCAAGAACATTGCAGCTGGTGTTGCGCATGTTAACAGCTCGTTCAACAATACTAAAATTTTGATATCTGATGTTCAGGGTAATGCCATTGCATGGTCATCCGCTGGAACGATGGGATTTAAGGGCTCGCGAAAGTCCACACCTTATGCTGCGCAGATGGCTGCAGAAGATGCCGGACGAAAAGCACAGGACCATGGTGTGAAAACACTAGAAGTGGAAGTTCAGGGTCCTGGATCAGGACGTGAAAGTGCACTGCGCGCTTTGGCAACAATCGGATTTAATATTACCTCTATCCGAGACGTTACCCCAATAGCGCATAACGGCTGTCGCCCACCAAAACGGCGCAGAGTCTGAATTAATCTTGGTTTGCCGGCGCTTTCCGGGTGCCGGTTTGTAATTTTAACCTCGGGCGCATTTGATCTTTGGACATGGGCAAATGCAGGAATGGAGGGACGCATGATCCAAAAAAACTGGTCAGAACTGATAAAACCAACTCTGCTTGATGTTCGCCCGGGTAATGACCCCGTGCGCCAGGCCACTTTGATTGCCGAGCCGCTGGAACGTGGCTTTGGTCTTACCCTTGGCAACGCGTTACGTCGCGTTTTAATGAGTAGCTTGCAAGGTGCGGCAATAACAAGCGTTCAAATCGACAACGTTTTACATGAATTTTCTTCGGTTCCGGGTGTGCGCGAAGACGTAACAGACATTGTCCTGAACCTTAAAGGCATTGCAATCAGGATGGAGGTGGAGGGCCCCAAGCGGCTTGCCATCAATGTTAAAGGTCCTGCTATGGTTACAGCACGTGAAATTTCTGAAATTGCTGATATAGAAATTCTTAATAAAGATCATGTTATTTGCCACTTGGATGACGGTGCCGAAGTTAACATGGAACTTACGGTAAATACAGGAAATGGTTATGTGCCTGCAGAGAAAAACAAACCAGAAGATTCACCGATCGGATTGATCCCCATCGATGCAATTTATTCGCCGGTTAAGAAAGTTTCATACGATGTACAACCTACCCGCGAGGGTCAAATACTTGATTATGACAAACTTACTATGAAAATTGAGACTGACGGTTCAATAACACCAGATGATGCAGTTGCTTATGCCGCACGCATTCTGCAAGATCAACTGTCCATCTTTGTGAACTTTGACGAACCAGAATCGGCCGGGCGCCAGGAAGACGAAGACGGTCTTGAATTCAACCCACTTCTTCTTAAAAAAGTGGACGAACTTGAGCTGTCGGTGCGATCAGCAAATTGCCTTAAGAATGACAATATTGTTTACATCGGTGATCTTATTCAAAAAACCGAAGCAGAAATGCTCCGTACACCAAATTTTGGTCGTAAATCACTAAATGAGATAAAAGAAGTACTGTCAGGTATGGGCCTTCACCTGGGTATGGATGTGGATGATTGGCCGCCGGATAATATAGAAGATCTCGCTAAAAAGTTAGAGGACAATTTTTAAAATTGGTTGGGTAATCCCACCCCAAGGAGAGCAGCTATTGCGCATCGGTTGCCGGGCAAAGAAAAAATGGAGATAAAAAATGCGTCATGCAAAAGGTTATCGTCGCCTAAATCGGACCCACGAACATCGAAAGGCACTTTGGGCTAATATGGCCGGATCTCTAATAGAACATGAGCAGATTAAAACGACATTGCCAAAGGCTAAAGAACTTCGTCCGATAGTGGAAAAATTAATTACTCTGGCCAAGCGCGGTAATCTCCATGCACGACGTCAGGCTGCATCGCAATTGAAGATGAGCGAACATCTGACGAAGCTCTTTGATGTTATTGGGCCGCGGTTTAAAGATCGCCAGGGTGGCTACGTCCGTGTTATACGGGCAGGGTATCGCTATGGCGACATGGCGCCAATGGCGATAATTGAGTTTGTTGAACGTGACTTGGATGCCAAAGGTGCTGGGGACAAATCACGGATAGAGGCTGCGGAAGCTACAGAAGATGCCTAAGTTTTGAGAGATAACACCTAATGAACCCCCGCTTTGCCGGGGGTTTTCTTTAGGCTTCTCCCTGCTTGTAAAATTATGAAAAGTCCACCATATGGATAAGCGTTAAGGGGGGCTAAACGAGTGCGCACTTGCAGCTTTTTCTTTTGCCTAATGGTTTTTTTCCTGTCTGGGCATGTTTGCCTTGCAGAATCTAAAGTACCGCAGTCGCAGAAGGAAATTGCGATCAGCTTTGCTCCTCTTGTGAAATCTGTAGCGTCTGCTGTAGTTAATATCTATGCAACCCGAGTGGTGGAAAGTCGACCAAACCCGTTTGAAAACAACTCGCTTTTTCGCGATTTTTTTCAAAACTTCGGGTCAAATCGACCTAAAGTGCAGAATTCACTAGGCTCAGGGGTAATATTGAGCGCCGATGGGATTGTCGTCTCGAATTACCATGTAGTAGGCGGCGCTACTGATGTCAGGGTGGTCCTTAACGATGGTCGGGAATATTTAGCCTCTGCGTTGTTATGGGATCGTGAAAGTGATTTGGCAGTCCTTAAAATTACTAATGTTCGTGATATGCCATATTTGAATTTTCGCGATAGTGAAACTGTAGAGGTCGGTGAATTAGTTTTAGCAATAGGAAATCCATTTGGCGTTGGACAAACTGTCAGCAGCGGTATCGTTTCTGGCCTTGCTCGATCCGGAATGGGAAGAGGCGATGGTCGAGGATATTTCATCCAAACTGACGCGCCAATTAACCCAGGAAATTCAGGTGGTGCGCTTATTGATATGGCTGGTCGTTTGATTGGGATAAATACATCTATTTTAAGTAGATCTGGGGGATCAAACGGGATTGGATTTGCAATTCCTGCAAGCCTGGTACGCCAGGTTGTCAGTCAAGCGCAAGAAGGCAAGACAACTTTTGAACGGCCTTGGGCTGGTTTAAGCGGTCAAACTCTTACTGCTGAACTTGCTAAGAACTTGGGCCTTCGTTTTGTTAATGCAATGGTGATAACAGCGATCCATCCCCAGAGTCCTTTTTTAAAGGCGCGCTTTAAGGTCGGAGATGTTATTTCCGCGGTTGACGGTAATGCTGTCAGCAATTCTGCAGAGTTATTATATAGACTATCTGTAGCCGGACTAGGTGGTCGGGCTAAAGTAACAAAACAGACTGCGGTCGGTGAACTTAAGGTTGGTGTATCTCTCATTGCCGCTCCAGATCTCCCTAAACGTCAAGTAACCTACTTTAAAAGTCAAAGTTTTTTTCCTGGCTTAGTGCTAAGTTCCATCAATCCTGCCGTAGAGGCGGAGTTTGATTTGCCTTGGGGAAACTCGGGTTTTGTTGTTCTCGAAAGTGGGCGTGTAGCAGCCTCCATTGGTTTGCGGACGCGAGATATAATAATGAGCGCAAATGGCCAGAGACTTACTAACGCAAATGCCTTGGATGATATCCTTAAATCGGGTGGTAGAAGTGGGATGCTTTTTGTTCTGCGTGGCGATCAAAGGATCAGTCTTAGGTTTCGCCGATGAGTGATCTCTTTTCCAGTGAAGCCGAGAGGGCCGAAACTTTAAAGCCGCTGGCTGAAAGATTGCGCCCAAAGAAAATCTCTGAGGTGATAGGTCAGGCGCAAGTTCTTGCGCCAAATGCTCCGTTGGGTTCGATGCTTGAAAGTGGAGCGTTAAGCTCCTTGATCTTTTGGGGACCACCCGGAGTTGGTAAAACAACAATCGCACGCCTTTTGGCTGATCACACGGACCTGCATTTTGAACAAGTAAGTGCCATTTTCACAGGTGTCGCAGATTTAAAGAAGTGCTTTGAGGCCTCAAAGCTGCGCGCATCAAATGGTCAAGGGACGTTGCTGTTTGTTGATGAGATTCATCGCTTTAACAAAGCACAGCAGGATGGGTTTCTCTCGCATATGGAAGAAGGGACGGTTCTACTTGTAGGGGCCACAACGGAAAACCCTTCTTTTGCGTTAAATGCTGCGCTTTTGTCCCGAGCACAGGTCATGGTACTGACACGCCTTTCAGAAAATGAACTGATCCAACTAAAAATCCGTGCGGAAAAAGAGCTGGACAAACCGCTGAAAATCACTGCGCAGGGAGAGAGCATGCTGATCTCAATGGCTGATGGAGATGGGCGGGCACTTCTTAACCTGATTGAACAGATTGCGGCATGGGAAATAGTTTCACCTCTTGGCCCGCAAGAGTTACTCGCAAGGCTTACCCGACGTGCATCAATTTATGACAAGTCTGGTGAAGAGCACTATAACCTCATTTCCGCACTGCATAAATCGGTGCGCGGGTCGGACCCTGACGCTGCACTATACTGGCTAGCCCGCATGTTGGAGGGTGGGGAGGACCCGAGATATCTGGCACGCCGCATCCTACGCATGTCTATAGAAGACATCGGTCTTGCAGACCCTAATGCCCAAGCAAATTGCATAAAAGCTTGGGAAACCTATGAAAGGTTGGGTAGTCCAGAAGGTGAGTTGGCATTGGCTCAGGCAGTATTATACCTGGCCTTAGCACCCAAATCAAACGCATCATATTTGGCATATAATGCATCCCGTAGTGCTGCAAAAACTAGTGGTTCTGCACCTCCACCAAAACACATTTTGAACGCGTCAACTGATTTAATGAGGGAACAGGGCTTTGGACAGGGTTATGAGTATGATCATGATTCTGTAGACGGGTTTTCAGGACACAACTATTTTCCCGATGGTTTTGATCGACCAGAGTATTATCGGCCAGTCGAGCGTGGGTTTGAAAGGGATCTTTCGAAAAGACTTCAGTATTTTGATGCACTGCGTAAAAAGCGGACTGTTTTGAAATGACTTGTAAAGATGTTGCAGCCTGGGATGATGCGAAAGCAGTGTCACATTTTTTTATTGCAAGACATTTTTCGTCCCTATCAGGTGCGTTTAGCTTGAATTTGATCAGATTTATTCCGATGGCTGGCGTAGTATACAGTTTCACAATATTTTTGCCTCTCTCATTTACTTTTAGTGAGATTAGGCAACCCTCTAAGGTCGAGTTAGCTATTAGGTATTTCAAACAAAATGTTATAAATGTGGCTCCAGTGTGTTTGTCACGCAGCAGGCCAATTTGGAAGTTCAGTTCTTGAGTAGCGTGGAATACATCACTGTCACAGAGGAAGAGGCTGATCAGCGCCTAGATCGACTTTTAAAGCGTCGCTTTGGGCATATGAGTCAGGGGCAGATTGAAAAATGGTGTCGCAAAGGAGAGTTAAGGTTAGATGGTGGACGTTGTAAAGCCTCAAGCCGCGTTCGTAAGGGCCAACAGGTGCGTGTTCCGCCAAGGGCAGGTGACCTGGTAAAGCTCAGTCAAAGGGCACGGTCAAAGGTTTCTGATGCTGATGCTCGAATGATCCAAGAAGCGGTGATTTTTATCGATGATGATCTACTTGTGATCAATAAACCGCCTGGACTTGCGTGTCAGGGGGGTAGCAAACAAACCCGACATGTTGATGGCCTGTCTGAGGCGCTTCGCTTCGGTTATAAAGATAAGCCAAGACTTGTACATCGTCTAGATAAAGATACGTCTGGGGTACTCCTTATGGCTCGTACACGGCGCATGGCCCATGATTTAAGCGATGCGTTTCGCCATCGCGAAACTCGTAAAATCTACTGGGCAGCAGTTGCTGGAGTACCTGCGCCAAAGATGGGTAGCATTAAGTATGGCCTCCGCAAAGCGGTAGGTCGCGGTGCAAAAAGTGAGGGCGAAAAGATGGAGACTATTCATCCCCTTGATGTTGCGCAAACAGAGGGGGCAAAACGTGCAGAGAGCAATTATGCCGTGGTTCAAGCACTTGCAAAGCGTGCAGCTTGGGTTGTGCTTGTTCCTATAACTGGACGTACACATCAATTACGGGCACATATGGCAGCAATAGGACATCCGATTATTGGTGATGGGAAATACGGCGGCCCAGGTCAGCAAAATCTTGGTGATGGTTGGGGAGCCCAGCTCGGAGGTATGGTCAACCGCAAACTTCATCTCCATGCTAGGTTTTTGCAATTTGAACATCCGCGCAGTGGGAAGACTGTTTCTTTTATCAGCGAGCTACCTAAGCATATGTCTGATAGCTGGGCTCAATTCCAATGGCACCTGGAAAAAATTCCAAATGATCCGTTTGTTTCTTAAAACCTGATGCTGTTATCCTTGCAGCTTTTGTAAACTATGCTAAGCGCATCCAGAAAGTTTTGTGCAGAGTCAGATCAAAAAGGCAATCGCAATGACACAGTGGGCAGCGAAACGGTTTTGGAGCGAGGTGAGTTTAGAAGAAGTGGCAAAGGGATTTTCTGTACTTCTTGATGGTAAGCCCGTGCAAACGCCGGCTAAGTCAAAGTTAGTTGTTCCGACACAGTGTCTCGCAGATCATATCGCCGCGGAATGGGATGCGCAGGAAGAGACCATTTATCCTAGTTCTATGCCTTACACTCGAATGACAAATTCTGCAATTGACAAGGTGACCCTTCAATTTTCTGAAGTTGTAGATCATTTAGCTGCCTACGCCGAAACTGATCACTTATGCTATCGGGCTGAAGGTCCAAACGTCTTGGTAAAGCGGCAAGCGGATGCCTGGGATCCTTTGTTGGCCTGGGCCGCAAAAATGTTCGATGCACCCTTAACCGTCGCAACTGGTGTGATGTTTGTTACACAACCGAGTAACAGCCTTGAGAGGTTGAAAGAACGAATCACTCGATTATCACCGTTTGAATTGGCGGCAGTTCATGATCTAATTTCCCTTTCCGGCTCCTTGGTAGCTTCTTTGGCGGTTATTCATCGCAAAAAAGCTGCAGATGAGGTTTGGAAACTTTGCCGAGTTGATGAAATCTGGCAAATTGAGCAGTGGGGCGAAGATAAACAAGAACAGGCTATTTCAGAGCGTAAAATGGTCGATTTTCTTCACGCTGCGCACTATTTCGACACTTTAAGGCTTTTGTGACGCTAGGTACTTTATCTATTTTCATATTTGTGGGTGGAAAATTCTCCGCAAATGAACTTCCATTTTAGAAATTGTATTTTCTCGAGGGTGCGACGTAAAGTCAGCGCTTGACCTTCTGCGGAAAATTCGACCAAAATCAGTTCATTGTGATAAGGAGTGCCTTACACTTGTGTAAACCAGAACCATTTGGTTCGAATTAAAGCCTCTAAGAGAGGCAAATCAGGAAGAGGTAAAAATGAAAACTTCATTTGTTCTTGGCGCTATGACCGTTGCAGGTCTGGCCGCCGGCTCAGCTTTTGCTGGAACGTTAGATGACGTTAAAGCGCGCGGCACGCTTAACTGTGGTGTTTCAACCGGTTTGGTTGGATTTGCAGCACCTGACGCTGCAGGTGTTTGGAAAGGTTTTGACGTTGATATGTGTCGCGCCGTGGCTGCAGCAGTTTTAGGCGATGCCGATGCGGTTGAATTCGTTCCGACAACGGGAAAAACACGTTTTACTGCACTTGCATCTGGCGAAGTAGATATGCTTGCGAGAAATACAACTTGGACTTTTAGCCGTGATGTGGATCTTAAGTTTGAATTTGTAGGCGTCAATTACTACGATGGTCAGGGTTTTATGGTTCCGGCTGATCTAGGAGTTACTTCAGCGAAAGAATTAGACGGCGCAACCGTATGTATCCAAACCGGTACAACAACGGAGCTCAACTTGGCTGATTTTTTCCGGTCAAATAATATAAGTTACGAACCTGTCCCAACGGAAACAAATGCGGAGTCTCAACAGCAGCTACTTGCTGGAGCTTGTGATGTTTTTACAACAGACGCCAGCGGACTGGCAGCAACACGAGCGACATTTGAAAATCCAGATTCCTACGTTGTGCTTCCCGAAATCATCTCAAAAGAGCCACTTGGTCCACTTGTGCGTCATGGTGACCACGAGTGGGGCGATGTTGTTCGCTGGACACTTAATGCCATGATTTCTGCTGAAGAGCTTGGGATTACTTCTGCTAACATGTCGGAAATGGCTGCAGGTACAAATAATCCTGAAATCAATAGAATGATGGGTACTGAAGGAAATCTAGGTGAAATGCTTGGCCTAGATAGTGGTTGGGTACAGCGTGTTCTATCTGTTGGAGGCAACTATGGTGAGATTTTCGAAACTCACATCGGCCAAAATACCCCAATTGGACTGGCTCGCGGGCTAAACGCTCAGTGGACCGATGGTGGCCTTCTTTACTCTCCACCATTCCGTTGATATTGTACGAAATTTAATTTAGGGGCGCGGATTAGTCCGCGCCTTTATTTTGAATGAAATTTAAAACGAAAGACAGCTTTTATGAATTCGACATCTCATTCTGGCAGTGAGACATTTAGAATTTCAATGTTATTGAACGATACCCGTTATCGGTCAATGACAATTCAGACTATAGCTTTAATCGCTTTCATTATGCTCGTATTCTGGATTGTAAATAACACAGTGAGCAATCTGGCCTCCCTAGGGAAACCCGTTGAATTTGGTTTTTTCTCAGAACCTGCCAGCTACGATATTAACCAAAGGCTTGTAGAATATACTTCCCGAGATAGCCACCTAAGAGCTTCTTTTGTAGGTCTATTAAATACGATCGTGGTAGCGATAATAGGCTGTATTACCGCTACTATAATTGGAGTATTTATTGGCATATCTCGTTTATCCAAAAATTGGATCGTTTCACGTTTAATGGCGGTATACGTTGAGATGTTTAGAAATGTTCCGGTTTTGCTTTGGATATTGCTCGCCATGGCAATAATGATTGAAACTCCCCCCGCTCCTAAAGAATTTCGAGGTGCCGAACCAGCTGCCTCAATGTTCCTCAACGATAGCGTTGCAATTACCAACAGGGGCGTTTACGTACCGGAGCCGCTATTTGGAAGTCCAATCGGCGATGTATCATTATTTGGTGATTCTAGTTTGCGGTTTGATGTAAGCCTTGATTTTGTTGCCATATTACTTCTACTTTTTGTTAGCTTCTATATTTCTCTTCAATTACGAAAGCGTGCTGACCGCGTTCAAAATGATACTGGTCAGCGTCCAACGATTTGGCATCTGAGGATTTTAGTAATTTTTTTTCCTACCTTATTTTTGCTTTGGATATTGGATTTCCATCTGGGTTATCCTGAATTGAAAGGTTTTAATTTCAAAGGTGGAACTCATTTAAGAAACTCCCTTATCGCTCTTTGGCTTGCTTTATCTCTATACACGGCAGCATTCATTGCTGAGATTGTGAGAGCAGGAATTTTGGCAATTCCAAAGGGTCAGAGTGAGGCCGCTGCGTCACTTGGTTTACGGCCTTCGCGTATTATGAGTCTTGTAATTTTACCTCAAGCGTTAAGGGTTATAATACCACCCCTTATTTCAAATTTCTTAAACTTGACTAAAAACTCATCGCTTGCGATTGCCGTTGGCTATATGGACATAACTGGGACTTTAGGTGGCATTACATTAAATCAAACTGGTCGGGAGTTAGAGTGTATATTAATTTTAATGCTGATATACCTGGGAATGTCACTAACAATATCTGCCGCAATGAATTGGTATAATAATAGCGTCAAGTTGGTGGAGCGTTAGAAATGGGTACTCCCGCATTTATACGAAAACAAATGTTGCTAGAACAGGCTCCTCCAACAACTTCTGTTGGAATAATTGGTTGGATCCGTCAAAACTTGTTTTCTAATTGGGTTAATTCTTTTCTAACTTTTGCTGCTTTGGCCTTCATTTGGTGGATTTTATCTGGTGTGCTACCTTGGATGTTTCTTTCTGTTTGGAACGCATCCTCTTTGAGCGAATGTCGAGATATTGCTATAGCAAAGTGGGGTGAAAGTCATGGTCATGCCTGTTGGGCAGTAATAAATGATCGATGGGTGCAACTACTTTTTGGCTTCTATCCAGCTGAGCAATATTGGCGCCCAATTCTTGCATTGGTTTTGTTATTGATTGCCATAGCACCTATTTTGTTTTCATCAGTTCCTAAAAAAACTCTCATTCTGTCAATGCTTTACCCTTTTTTGCTGCCTTGGCTCATGTGGGGCGGCGATATCTGGAATTCAGTTACCGTGCTACTTGGATTTTTGGCTGCGTATATAGCTTCTAAGTATTTAGCAGATCGATTGGGCCCAATGCTAGCTAATATTTCAGCGTTAATTCTGGCCCTACTTTGGTGGAATTTAGCGGCTACTCCATTTTCTGAATTCTTTGCTAACATGGCACCCGTTTATCTTGAACCGGTTGTGAGTAGGGATTTTGGTGGTTTTTTACTCGCCTTGTTAATTGGCGTCGTAGCAATTGGCTGTTCTTTGCCAATAGGAATACTTCTAGCTTTGGGTCGCCAGTCTGACCTCTTTATAGTTAAAATTCTTTCCGTTGGCTTTATAGAATTTATTCGTGGTGTTCCCCTAATAACCTTATTATTTGTCGCCTCTACTCTCCTGAATATATTTTTACCACCAGGGACATCATTCGATATAATCCTTCGGGTTATTATCATGGTGACATTGTTTGCTTCCGCCTATATGGCAGAAGTTATCCGAGGTGGTCTCGCAGCTATTCCGAAAGGGCAATATGAAGGCGCAGACAGCCTGGGACTTAATTATTGGCAGGCACAACGTCTAATTATAATGCCGCAGGCTCTAAAAGTGTCAATACCAGGGATAGTAAGCACGTTTATTGGTCTTTTTAAAGACACTACGTTAGTGTCGATTATAGGATTAATGGATCCTCTTGGTTTGTCCCAGGGTATTCGCGCAAACGCTGAATGGAACGGTATCTATACGGAACTATTTGCATTTATAGCCCTTCTATTCTTCATAGTTTGTTTTTCAATGTCTCGTTATTCAATGTTTCTGGAGCGGAAGCTACAGACAGATAATCGATAGGGAATTAAATAGATGACCGAAGTGGCGCCAGATCGAGAAATAGACCGCAGCAAAATGACGGTTACTGATAAAATTGCTATTCAGATAACTGGGATGAATAAATGGTATGGTTCTTTTCATGTATTGAGAGATATTGACTTGTCAGTTTATCAGGGAGAACGCATCGTTGTTTGCGGCCCTTCAGGTTCAGGCAAGTCTACTTTAATTCGATGTATTAATGCCTTGGAAGATCATCAAAGAGGTGAAATAGTTGTAGATGGGACGGTCTTGTCTTCTGATCTCAAAAACGTTGATAAAATTAGATCTGAAGTTGGGATGGTTTTTCAGCACTTTAATTTGTTTCCGCACCTCACAATTTTGGAGAATTGTACTCTTGCTCCAATTTGGGTGCGTAAAATACCAAAAAAAGAGGCCGAAGAAACTGCCATGCATTTCCTTGAAAAAGTTAAGATTCCAGAGCAGGCAAAAAAATATCCTGGGCAGCTTTCTGGTGGACAGCAACAGCGTGTGGCAATAGCGCGTTCGCTTTGCATGAAACCTCGAATAATGCTCTTTGATGAAGTAACTTCTGCTCTAGATCCCGAAATGATTAAAGAAGTGCTTGATACGATGATCGAGCTTGCTGAGGAGGGTATGACAATGCTGGTTGTGACACACGAAATGGGCTTTGCACGTCAAGTCGCCAACCGAGTAATTTTTATGGATCAGGGTCAAATTGTGGAGCAAAATCAACCTGAAGAGTTCTTTGGTAATCCGCAGTCAGATCGAACCAAACTATTCTTAAGCCAAGTTTTGGGCCACTAACTCCACGGTTAGTATGAATACCCGCGTACGTTTATCACTTCGCGTGGAATGCCAAAATCAAGTGTTCTCGCAGTTCCAAACTGAACCTCGTCCCAGCTTTTTATTTCAAGCTCTGCAACCCATGTCGCACATGTTGGGTATTCGTAGAAACGTTTATGATTTGGTGGTGTTATTGCTAGGTTTTCTGCAAACTCTGCAATTGCTGGGTTATGCGAAATTATCAATACGGTTTGCCCATTTGCACCCTTCAGTGTATTGAGCAGTGCGTAAACACTTGGGTGGTAAAGCTTTTTGATAAATTCTAATCGCTTAGGTTTTATTGAAAGATATTCAAAAGTTTTGCGGGTCCGTTTAGAGGTCGAGACCAACGCCTGTTCGGGGATAAAATCTAGCTCCTTTAACCATTTCCCCATTGCCTTTGCTGAGGTTCGACCACGTTCGTTCAAGTCACGATTATGATCTGAAACTGGCAAATTCCAATCGGATTTTGCATGTCGCATTAAGATTAGTCGTAAACTCACGTAACGAGTGCTCTCATATGGAACGAAGACTGTTCAGTTAAGCGGCCAAAGTTTTGGCTCAGTGGGCAGGAGCGGCGCGCTGCATACCCATTGCTTACACAGTTTTTTCTGTACACACCAGTGATATCCGATTTATAGCTGGCCACGTCATAAGTACCACTCGGAAAAGCTCTCACCGGGCAGGCGGTAAAACACGGTGCGTACAGTGGTCCATTAAATGGAAAAACTGCACTGGGTTGGAGTTTTCCCGCAAGCATATTGACAATATGCATGGACCATAGATCAAGCGGATCATTAGATCCCATTTGGACTTCTTCACTTTTTTGAAAAGCTAACCAGAATTCTGGCGCTCTTGCTCTCAATAAGAAAAGAGTTTTAAATTTTTTTGAAACCCCATCGCTGTTTGATGGCTGAAATCCACCCAATACGGAAAGATACAGTTTTTCAGTTTCCAAACTAACTTCTTCGTACGTCATTTTCGAATGAATGGTAGCCAAAGGCTCCACCTCAGTTTAGTAGGACGAGTATCCTGCCACTCCAGGCCAACGGTAATGTCGGTTTGGCCACCACAGCTATAAGTCCCAAAAAGCCGATCCCAGAGCGATAGGGCGAAACCATAGTTCCTGTCGTGCTCTTCCTGGTTTATAGAGTGGTGAACGCGATGCATGTCTGGTGTCACAATTACAAAGCGCAACAATTTGTCTAGTGATTTTGGAACTGCTATATTGGCATGGTTGAACATAGCTAAAGCGTTTAGCGAAATTTCGAAAAGGATTACTGCAAGTACAGCTGGACCGATAAGGTATACCGCGCCAATCTTCAAAAGCATTGAGAATGCAATTTCTACCGGATGAAAACGGATCGCTGTTGAGACATCAAATTCAACATCCGAGTGATGAACTCTGTGAAGCCGCCAAAGAAATGGAACCTTATGAGTGATTAAATGCTGGACCCATATAACCAGATCTAGCAACAGTATAGCTAGAACAACCTCAATCCAAGTTGGCCAAATCAAGAAATTAAATATTCCCATTTCCATCTGTGCTGAATCCACGGCTGCACCGACTGCCAAAAATGGTAATCCGATCGCAAGGGCTCGCAAAAGAAAAGTGTTTAAAATAGTGATGCTAAAGTTAGTTACCCAGCGCCTTTTCTTCGAATGTACCGGTAAAACCTTTGGCGCTACACGCTCAAGAAGAGCGAATAAAGCAAATAAACTAAGAAAGACGGTCAGACGAATAGTGGTTTCGATTTCCATGATGCAAATTTAAGCGCCTTGTTAAAAATCACAAGTCCTATGCTTTCGCCTGTTCGGGGCGTGCCCGGATCAAAGTGCCAGCCCCTTGCTGAGTGAATAGTTCTAGCAAGCAAGCGTTTGGCTCGCGTCCATCAAGGATCACGACTGCGCGCACCCCTTTCTCGATTGCTCTTAGGGCTGTTTCGGTTTTTGGTATCATGCCACCAGAAATCGTGCCATCTGTTATAAGTTTTTCAATGTCTGAGGGTGTCAATTCAGCGATTATGCTGCCGTCAGGACCTTGTACGCCGTCCACGTCCGTTAAGAGCAAAAGCCGATCCGCGTTTAACGCGGCGGCGATAGAACCGGCGGCTGTATCACCATTAATATTGTAGGTTTCGCCATCTTCACCGGCACCAAGCGGTGAAATAACTGGGATCATATCGTTACTAAAAAGTGTTTGTAGAACCCGCGGGTTGACCTTTGTCGGTTTACCTACAAGACCGAGTTCTTCCCCAGCGCGTTCGCAAAAGATCAGGTTGGCATCTTTTCCTGACAGTCCAACTGCAAACCCACCGGCTCTGTTTATGGCTTGCACAACTCGTTTGTTTACGCTCCCAGATAGTACCATTTCTACAACTTCCATTGTGGCTTCATCGGTAACTCTTTTCCCGTTAACAAATTCTGATTTTATACCAAGCTTTTTAAGCATCTGGTTTATCATAGGGCCACCGCCGTTGATGATCACCGGATTAATGCCAACTTGACGCATTAAAACAACGTCACGGGCAAACGTTTCCATTTTTTCGTCTGAGCCCATTGCATGCCCACCCAGCTTAATAACAACAATAGCATTATCATATCGCTGCATATAGGGTAGCGCTTGTGATAGCGTTTGTGCTGTTTGGACCGAGCTTTGGGTTTTGGTTTTCTTTGTCATGCTAACGTCCTTCTGTCGGAAAGCATTTGTCACAGAATAAAGGTCCCTTGCAAGAGGCAGTGACATTTAGACTAACGTAGCGATAGCGCTTCGCAGGGTTGGTAGCCCCCATCCTTTTGCAGATGACGTTAAAAGGATTTCCGGAAAAGCTGCTGGATGGGACTGAAGCGCTCTGCTGACTTGATCAATGATTTTCAACCGCTCCGCTTCTTTTATTTTATCTGCTTTGGTCAAGACAACTTGAAAGGTGACGGCTGAGCTATCAAGTAGCGACAGAATCTTTTCATCCACCGCTTTGACTCCATGACGGCTGTCGATAAGAACAAATGCTCGGCGTAGCGATTGTCGACCTGAAAGATACTGCCTGAGAAGTTTTTGCCATTTTCCAATTACATCCAGAGGAGCATTGGCATAACCATAACCAGGTAAATCAACGAGGTAATGTTTTCCCGCCTGAGAAAAAAAGTTTATCTCTTGCGTACGTCCTGGAGTGTTGGAGGTTCTTGCAAGCGCTTTGTGACCAGTTAGAGCATTGATGAGAGTGGACTTGCCAACGTTCGAACGACCTGCAAAACAAACCTCAATGCGATCATCGGTGGGTAAGCCCGACATTGCAACCACGCCTTTTAAAAAATCCGTTTGCGAAGCAAAGAGCTTACGTCCCGCTTCCAGAATCGTTGCATCTGGATCGGGAGCCAGATTGAAGTTAACTTGCATCAGGCAAGACTGACTTTATCATTGATCTGGAGCTGACCATTAGTTTTGGCGATAGCGGCAACTGTAAAGTCGCGGTGGCCCCAGGTCTCTAATGTACCAAGAGTATCTGCGTCTCGATGTCCTGTCTTCGGATTTGCAGTGGTTGCAAGACAACGCTCTACTCGCTCAGTAACCTCAAAGTTTACATCACCAATCAGAATATTTTTTCCAATCCACTCAAATTCTTCCCAAGGTCCTAGCCCATCGAACCAGAGGTTGCAACGCCATCGTAAATGTGAGAGGTCGCGCCCCATTTTTTGTGCGACTGCCCTGTGAGAAGCCATGTTCCCGATCGTTATAGAAGCATAATCTGTATCCGTCATACCTTGCTCCGATGCGCGCACGAGCTGGGATGATTTAGAACGGTTTTCAGGAATCAGCGCTGCTTCCCAATTGATAAAGCGCCTTTGATCTTCCGTATCGTCTGGATTAATTGTAATTTCCGGTAGGTCTGGATGAGTGAGTGTCATAGAGTTTTCAGTCTGATTCCACGCTGCATTGATTGCCATCAATGCAGGTGCTTTGGATCCTCTATTAAAGTTTTGGCAAGGGACCCAAGAACTTCCGTCAGCGCTTGATTGTTCATGAGTGACCGCGAAAGCGCGATCTCCGGGAAGAGTCTTGCCGGCTTTGATATTTACTCTTTCGAGAGACTCCCGGCCATGTGACTTTATGGGGTACCGCCATATCTCAACTAGCTTTCCCATAAATTAACCTTTCTCTCCTTTGGGTTTTTTGCGGAAACTGGTTATAATATTTCCAAATACATCCGGTTTATATCCCTGTGAGCGCATGATAATATACTGCTGTGAGAAGGTTATCACGTTGTTGGCTATCCAGTAAACTAGTAGGCCACTTGCGAAAGAGCCAAGCATAAACATAAATACCCAGGGCATCCAAGCAAAGATCATTGCCTGAGTGGGGTCAGTTGGAGCGGGATTGAGTTTCTGTTGCAACCACATAGAAATACCCAAGAAAAGAGGTAAAATACCGAGGAAAAGCAATGCCATAATCGAACCAGGCTCCGGTGTTCCAAAGGGTAGTAGTCCAAAGAGGTTCATTATTGATGACGGATCTGGTGCGCTAAGATCTTGAATCCATCCGATCCAAGGCGCATGACGCAATTCAAGTGTGACAAAGATTACCTTATAAAGAGAAAAGAAAATTGGGATCTGTAGCAGTATCGGTAGGCAGCCTGACGCAGGGTTAACTTTTTCCTTTTTGTAAAGCTCCATCATACCCTGCTGTAGTTTTTGACGGTCATCGCCTGCTTGTTCCTTAAGCTTTTCCATCTGGGGTTGAAGCTCTTTCATCTTCGCCATTGAAACGTATGATTTATAGGCCAGCGGAAAAAGCAGTGCTTTGATTAGCAAGGTAAGACCAATAATCGCCCAACCCATATTGCCAATATAGTGATTCAGCCAATGGAGCACAAAGAATATAGGTTTGGTGAGAAAAAAGAACCAACCCCAATCGATACTGTCCAGAAAACCCTCAACCCCAGCTTTTTCGTATAAGCGAATTGTGTCCCATTCTTTGGCACCAGCAAAGAATCGACTTTGTACAGTCGTTTTTTGACCATCGGACACACTAACCATTGGCAACACGGTCTCTGCTTGAAACGTATCAGCAGCTGCAAGATATTTTGCAGTAGAACGAAACGCGCTCCCCGGCGTAGGGATCAGAGTCGTCATCCAGAAATGATCTGTGAAGCCTATCCACCCGTTATTGGTGACTTCAATCCGATCAGCATGCGTGCGATCGCGTTCATTTATCTCATAGTCACGCATGTTTTTATAAGAGTCCTCTGCCAAGGTTTCATCGGACATCCTTACAAGACCCTCGTGCAGGATGAAAAAGTTTTTCAGGTCTTTTGGTTCCCCGGTGCGGCGGATGAGACCGTAAGGACGCAATTCGATATTTGTCCCTGATGTATTCTCCACGCCTTGGATTATGGTGAACATATAATGTTCATCTATGGAAATAATACGAGTAAAAGTCAGTCCATTCCCATTGTTCCAGATTAGTTTAACAGGAGACCGGGGCGTCAGTGTAGTGTTTCCTTGCACGGACCATACCGTATCAGGAGATGGAACTTTGTCGGCTTCAACGCCGCTTAAGGAGGCCCAACCGTATACGGCGTAATAAGCGCCTTCCTGACCGATAGGACGTAAAAGTGTTACGTTTTCGGAACCCTCATCCATATCAACTTTGTACCCTAGCAAGGACAGATCATCGATACGTCCACCTTTTAACGAAATCGTTCCTGATAACTTGTCGCTATCAATGTCAATTCTAGGAGCTTCATCGGCCGTAATAAGAACTTCATCTGGTGTAACAGATGAAGTTGCTCCTACTAGAGGCAAGTCCGTAGTTGAAGCTGCATTCGACTGAACGGTTTCAACATTTTCTGTGGGGCGTGGCTCTGGAGGTGGAAAGAGAACAAACCATACAACAATTACAAGGAAGCTCAGCACAGAGGCTAGTATAAGATTTCTATTTTGATCATCCATGTATTTGTCACCAACTAAGGTTTTGCCTAGAGGCGATAAATGATTTCAAGAAGAAAAGGTCAAGTCCAGATTGGGTATTTTGATGATTTGGAGTTGGCCACTGTGTTATTATCGCTTATGCGCGATGGAACTGACCAGTATGGCACAGCTTAACTAATTAGATTTTTTCATGCCAATGAAGTCGAAAATCTTAGAATCTAAGAGGTGGGACGGCCGTGCATTCATTAGAGCGCGGAACATAACTTGTCGTCGACCAGGGCTATTGGCTTCCCAACCATTTAGAATTTGTTTAACTTGTTTCCGTTGCAAGCCCTCTTGTGAGCCACAAAGTTCACATGGGATGATCGGATAGTTCATATCGCTTGCAAATTTATTGCAGTCAACCTCAGCTACATGCGCGAGCGGTCGATACACAAAGACATCTCCTTCATCATTAAGCAATTTTGGTGGCATTGTTGCCAAGCGTCCACCATGAAACAAATTCATGAAAAAAGTTTCCAGGATATCGTCACGGTGATGACCTAGCACAACGGCACTACAGCCTTCCTCGCGAGCAATGCGATAAAGATGGCCGCGCCTTAACCGGGAACAAAGTGCGCAAAAAGTACGACCGTTCGGAATTTTATCAGTGACGATCGAATAGGTGTCCTGATACTCAATTCTGTGGGGGACTTCCATTCTATCCAAAAATTCAGGCAGTACAGATGCGGGAAAACCCGGTTGCCCCTGATCAAGATTGCAGGCCAAAATATCAACTGGCAACATACCGCGCCATTTTAATTCATAGAGTATGGCTATCAATGTGTAACTGTCTTTTCCACCTGATAAACAGACCAGCCAACGTGCATCGCGCTCAACCATTCCATATTGTTCGATGGCTTCGCGAACATTACGCACGATCCTTTTACGGAGTTTTTTAAATTCCGTTGTTGATGGAGCGCCTTCGAATAGACGATGGATATGGTTGCTATTATCAAGCATAGGCAATGCTTACCGATTTAAAACACTTTCGCAAATTACAGTCCTCAATCTGGTACATCATCTACTCCCTGGCCGCCCCAAGGGTGACACTGCGTAATTCGGCGAAACGTAAGCCAGGCACCTTTTATAGCCCCATGTTTTTTTAGGGCTTCAAGTGAATAGGCGCTACAAGTTGGATCAAATCGGCAGCTCCTACCCACCCATGGTGAAAATAAGAGTCGATAGGCGCGAACAGGCAAAGAAAAGAAATAAGCCAGTGGTGTCATGTGTTTTCGTGCGCTTCGTGTATTTTTTTTAGGGCTTTTTTGAAGTCTTTAAGTAGATCGGAAAATTGTATTTGTTCCGTTAATTTTGTCTGCCCGATTAATACATAGTCCCATCCTTCGTTGCCCAAATCAGGTAAAATGAGATGAACCAGTTGGCGCAATCGTCGTTTGGCGCGATTACGGTTTACGGCGTTTCCGATTTTTTTAGAGCAAGTAAATCCAACACGAATAGTTGGATCATCAGGTGTACCGCGATTTCGACCTTGTAGAAGAAGGCCTTGACCGCGAACAAAATGACCGCCGGCAGCCTCTGTAAAATCCTTGCGTTTTTTTAGAGTATAGATTTTCATGGAACGGCTTCAGTGATATGAAAACGCTAAATGTATAATTCCATCGCTATGATTACTATTTTCGGTTGTACTGCCCATCAAAATGCACCGTTTGGTCTCTATGACGCTGATAACATCAAGGTTAAGCGCTTAGAGATTTACGTCCTCGTGCCCTACGCGCATTTAGAATCTTGCGACCAGCTTTCGTAGCCATACGAGAACGAAATCCGTGGCGATGCTTACGAACTAAGTTTGAAGGTTG
>MDTG01111480.1_pt1 | contig 32929 bp, 23 predicted proteins | sample 811421 | NCBI WGS metagenome assembly MDTG01 (sample SAMN05326645, study PRJNA326480) | marine metagenome | isolation source: seawater | place: Pacific Ocean: South East | collected 2011
ACCGGCGGGAAAGTGGTGCTCGATGCAAGCATTACTGATTCATGCACTCATCCCTCACGGGTGGTGGCTTGACCTTGCGTTGCTGGTTTCCCTCGCACTTGCACTTTTCTTCTCCCTGCCGCGCCATGTCTGACCGCGGTGACCGGTCGGACGATTTCTTGGTGCTACCCGATCCGCCGCGAGGATCCCCTAGCCCTTCGCCCGAGCGTCTGAGCCCGAACTACATGCCAACATCTCCAACCTTCAGCCCCAGCTCCCCTGCTAACTACCATCCGACGAGCCCTACGTACGGCGTCCCGACGAGTCCTGCAATCCCGGAGCACGAGTCGCACAGCAGCGCAGCCGCTGCGTCTGCAGCTTCGCCAGACGACAGACGTCCTCTCAACAGCCCCCCGCCCGACATCGAGTCCATGCGCAAGCGCCGCCGAGGGCTTCTGGGCGACCTCTTCGAGACGCTGCGCTGCCCCGTTTGCTTCGAGCTCAGGGAACTCGTCAACATGTCTGGGTGTGGGCATTCCCTCTGCAGACAGTGCATACAGCTTGTCGCAGACGAACATCGCAAGACGTCCGCCTCATACCCAAGCTGCCCCCTTTGCCGTGAGAGGTTTTCTGTGGGCCATTCAAAGCCCAATGTGACTCTCTCTGGTGCAGTGGGTGTGCTCAAAGGGCTGTTGTGCCCTTCTGCCTCCTTTGGCTGCCACTACATCGGCATCGAAATCGACGAGCACCTGCGCGACTGCCCCTACACCCCAGCAACATGCATAGTGAACCGGTGCCGGTGTGTCTTTGACGTCGACGCCGGGCATGTCTGCCCCCACCGGCCTTGCCCGGCCGGCAGCATGTGCTCTGAGAAGGGCGACGAGCATATTGCCAACTGCCGCATCTACGCCTACATGAAGCGTCGCGACCAGGAAGTAGCCATGCTGCATGAGGCCATCGCAAACCTCAACTCGGCCGTCAGTGACCAGAAGTCGCTGATTGAGAATCGCATGCCCGAGATGGTGAAGCTGATTGCCGAGGTTGAGAGACTGAAGCGCCTGATTGAGGCGCAGGAGTCAACCTCGCAATAAACCAAGTGCTGCAGTTTGTAGTGTGGAAGTGTATTAGATAATAGCGAGCGGCTATGGCAGACCGCCCGGTGGAAGGCGGGCCACTGCTGATTGCAACCTTCAGCGCCGTGAACGTGATTGCGATCTGGCCGCGGCTGCGCGGTGCGGACGAGGACGGCATGTTTGTCCTGCCGCATGGCTTTGCAGACAACCCGGATGTCGCCTGGCCGGGCGTCTACCTGATCCGCGTGCACCGCGGCGACTGGGTCAAGAACGCTTATGTGGGCTACTCAAGCAACCTCGCCAAACGCATCGGATCTTACGCGGACTACGGCAGTCACAAACGGGATATCTTACTGGCACTGAAGACGGTGTTGCGCGACTCTGGGCTGGAGGGCGACCCACTGGACACGGGGGACCCAGGCGACAGAGACTACATTGCCAACCCCCACCGCCTGGAGATCCGCTTGTTCCCTATGATACGGACCAAGGCGGAGGAGGCACTGGCGCTGGAGAGCCGCATCCTCGATGAGGAAAAGCCGCGCAATGGTCTGCCGTGGAACAGTGTCAAGAGCGGCGGCGTTTGCCCCAAAGTGAAGAAGCACGTCCGCAAAGTGGTGGAAGCCGTCAAGGCCAAGTCTCCTTCCCCTCCCACATCCCCGTCCTCTTCAGCTGCTCCAACAAACCAGTGCCAGGCCATTGCCAAGTCCACCGGCAAGCAGTGTCGTCGCAAGGCGTCCGAGGGACACACGACGTGCAGCATCGCCAGCCACCGCCAGCAGAAGAAGAGCCAGCCAGTTAAGGACGAGACGTAAGCCCGCCCGAACGCCAATGGACAATGGGAGGGAACTTCTCTCAAGACAAGGTCTACGTGTTCTGCTGCGAGCGATGCAAGCTGAGGTTCAGGGCGGTGGTGCCTCAGGGATTCCACACATGCGACCCTCCGCGCCACAGCCGAGATGACCCGTCAATAGAGTTCATCAATCCTCTGTTCAACCCCCTAGCCCCTATTCCAGCCGATGGTCAATGAACATGCCACTTTTTCACTTGCTTTGATGTCTGCTGCCTGTCCTCGTTGCGACGACGGCGACCGATGCTACTGCCAGCGGTGCTCTGTATGCGAGGAGCTCGTGGACGAGTGGTGGATTGGCCTGTGCGGGTGCAGAATCTGCCCAGCGTGTTCGAATGTTGGGTGTGGGTGCATGAAGTGTGATTTTTGCAAGTCCTGGGAGAAGACCCATGTGTTCTTGACAGACGGCAACTACGTGTGCGAGGGCTGCCACGACGATCTCTCCGAGTGCCAAGAATGCGGTCGGAAGCGCCTCGACGTGCACGAAGACAATGAGTGTGGTTGCACCCTCTGCCTACACTGCAGGTGCGACTGTTGCCCTTGTATTCACTGCGGTGAACGGACAAGCAGTCGTTGCCGTCGATGCGGAGAGCCCCGGCACCTCATCTGTGTCATTCCTTACATACCGTGCCCGTGTGAGCAGTGTTTGAAGTGTGGCGTTTATTGTATCAACAGATGCCTCGAGTGCGGCAGAAGTGTGTGTGAATTCTGCGTGTGTGGCTGCTCGTGTCGGTGTGACACGCCCTTCATAGTGTGCCCGAATTGCAGTGAATAGGTTCATTATATCTCTGCATACTCGCGCAGCTTGCCCATGCGGGAGGAGACAAACCAACCGGGCACGACCTTGAGCGCCTCCATGAAGTTGCTGAGGGCCATGTGCAGGTCGTCGCGGCCCATCTCCTTGTCATTGTTCTTGCCTGAGATTTTGTTCTTGGGGGGCAGCATGCGGATGTTGCGCAGCTGGCGGCCGAGTGTCATCCACATCTCCTGAGCCGTGCGCTCGGTGCCCTCAAAGAACATGTCCTTGTGGCGCAGAAGCGAGCACGTCTCTATGGCCTTTTGAATTGCCAGCATGCCGCGGATGCGGCTCTCATTGTTGGGATAATAGTATTCGTTGTCGGGCTTGTTCGGCATGTTGTAGGCGTTGACGAAGAAGAATGGCGTGCCGTTGATCGGCCGGAAGGGCAATGGATCGCGGCCAATGGGGAAGAAGCGGCGGAAGTAGAAGTCGATGGCGCTGTGCAGTGTCTGGGCCACAGACTTGGTCTGACCTTCGATCAGAATGCCCAGGTGGCAATCTTTTGCAAATCGCAGTTTGGCCAGCCCCTCGATGTGGCGGATCAGCACTTCCACTGACGGCTGTACTCCACCCACAGCAATGTGCGCTCGGGTGGCTCCCACCACCTGCAAGTTGGAGGGATAAGGGGATGGGAGAGGGCAGTTCAAGTTCGGCCCTTCTCCTCACAACCTCAACTCGACCCCCCCCCTTCTCCGCAATGGAGTTGGGTATGGGCTCCGACGAAGAGCCGACGCGCTCTAGCCTGTGGCGCCACGACGCCGTGCGCTCCATCACACTGAGCAACGAAGCACGCGGGAAGGAAGCCGCCACAGACATGATTGAGGGTGGCCCCCTCCGCACCAGCTGCGTGGCGCGACGCAAGATCAGCGCCGAGCCCCGGGAAATCACCGAGGAGCTCATGGCCATCTACATGGCGCTGGACCCGCACACCATGCAGGACCGCATGAAGCCCAAGGCCTACACACAAACACAGAACGCCGTCCAGGAGACGTGGCTGGACCACACCAAGAAGGAGAGGGCGAGGCTGGCCGAAAAGACGCCCAATCACCGGCCAGACAGTGGGCTGTGGGTGCTGGAAACGCTTTTCACAGTTGAAGCCAACCGCCTGGCGGCATTGGAGCTGCTGATCAAGTGGGCGCAGTGGTTTGCTAGCATCTGCGACGGCTACAAGCCGCCCGAGCTCGAGTCAGCCGCCACCCGCCCGGGCAACTGGTTGCTCACGGGCTTCCGGCAGAACGAGATGCCTCAGGGGCCGAGGCACCACGCAACCGTCTTCAAGAAGACACACACGCCATTCCGCGACGAGTTTGCCTCGTACATCCGCAACAGCATTGACGCTGTGGCGCGCGGGAAGCCAGTGGAGCAGATGTGGATGGTGTTGGTGGGGTTGGCCACTTTGCCGGGTGTCATTCCCAAGACCCTGGCCCTGGAGAACAGCGCCGAGCAGATCAACAAGCTGTTCTCTGGCCATTACAACCCGGCCACAGGCAAGGTGTCTGACCCCCACTGCATGGAGCTCTTCAGCCACTCCATGCAGAACGGACTGTGGTCCACAACCACGACCGTTCTCAGTCAGGTTGACATTTGTATCGTGGGGCACCTTCACCAAGCACCACAGATCCAGCTGGCCACAGCCTTTCACACGCAACGCCACGAGTCCTTGCTGGCCAACGTCTACCGCTACAACACTCTGGAAAAAGCCACACCGGCCGGGATGGTGGCCTAGTCATCCCCTTCCCAGTCACCCCCTTCCCCCTCCCCTTTCCTTCCGTGGAAGAGACAACAATACTTACCGCAAAGGAGGCGCCGGTGGTGAGGGTCTGCTTGCTGTCAATGCGAATGAAGCTGAGTATACTGAAGTCCGACTTTTCGCCGTTGAGGGTGGGGTCGATGCTGACCCAGATGATGGGAGACTCGTAGGAGGGAGGGGCGCTGGTGGGGTCTGTGCGTTCAAAGGCTGTGATGTGTACGGGGTTGTAGCAGGCACCCTCAAAGGTCGGAGGGAGTCCGAGGACCTCACACTCGAGCGCACTGATGTTGCCAGCCTTGCGTTTGGCATCAATGGCGGGACGGATGGTGCTGATGGGCTTCCATGGCTGAAGATAGCACATGCCGCACATGCACTTGCTGGGCACATCGCACTGCTGGTGCTCCTCGCAGACCAAAGTGAGAAGCAGAGGGTACATGACTGGGTTGGCACAGTTGGGATCGTTGAGCTCGGCCAGAGACTGTCGCACCAGCCGGTCAAAGGGCTCCCCAGCCGCCGCAGGCGTGCTGATGTAGAAAACGAGCGCATCGGCATCGGTGATGATAGGGTCAATAGCATCCTGCATGACCTCCTCGGTGACCTTGCGCGCCTCATCGACAATGAGCAGGTCTGGGTGCTGTCCACGCACCTGGTTCTCAGTGCATGGCACACACTGGACGATGAAAGAGCGCCCATCAGTGAGCGTCCACTCAAAGGTGCTGGAGTTGTCTGTTGTTGGTCGCTCAGTGGCAAAGTCCACGTCCTTAGCAGAGCGAACATGCACGCGGATCTGCTCCTTGATCTGGTCTAGGATGCCCCTGACGAGCGTCTGGCCTGGCGTGGTGATGAATATCTCATACTTGGCCACCTTGCGCTGGAAGAGGATCATGAAAGGGATGATGTCAATCATGCCCATGGTCTTGCCGTTGCCACGGGCCATGATGAGGATGGCCGCCTTGTAGCCGGTAATGAGGTCGAACTCATTGGCCATCTGCTGGCCGAAGCGGTCGAAGGCGTCCTGACCAAGAATCACCGGCAACGCCAAGCCAATGACCGCCCGGTGCAACATGCGCGTGAAGGGGATGGACTCAGGAAACAGCGGCTGCTCGCCCTCGCGAGCATCCTTCTTCTCGCGCCGGCGGTAGCGGTAGACACGCTCAAAGTAGGCAAAGGAGTCGCGCACAATCAGTCGGCACTCTTCTACAGTCAGCTGTCGGCGGATCTCCGCCACAAAGGCAGCATCGTCGCCCACCAGCTCCCCCTCCTCAGGCTCTTGCGGCTCGCTGGTCTTGGCACTGCCACCGCTGGTGCTATCTTCGTCCTCATCCTCGCTGTTCTCGCTGCCCTGGCCCTTCTCGTCGCCCCACCACCCGCCCTCGCCTCGCAGGCGCCCGCGCTCGCGGAGAAACTTTGTCACCAAGTCACCGGGCTCATCTAGGTGGATGTCGCCCAGATCCTCTTCGTCTGACTCAAAGGCGTCGTTCTGCTCGTCATCCTGTCGCTTGTTAGCTAGCTCCAGTGTTTCTATCACGCTGCGGATGCGGTGCTCGAGGGACCTTGCCTTGCGACGCTCGTCTGCTGAGGGAAGACGGCTTCTCAGCGATTCCTCATGCCGCTGCCGCACCCGGCGCTCATCGACTTCGCCGTCGTCTGCATGGCGTTTGCGGGGGTTGGGCCCAGAGTCGCTACCAATCTCGTCCTCTTCCTCCGAGCGCCCTCGCACCCTTCGCTCATCCTCGTCGTCTGGGCGGCGTTTCCGAGACATGGAGCGCGTGTTTAACCATGAGCATCATTAGCAAAGATAATAACCATAGCACCAGCCCCTTTATTTTCACGCATTGCGCCCTTATTCCCCCTAATGAAGTGCAGAAATTCAGCGATTGAAAGCTGTTTCACCCTTCACTGTGGCAGACATCGACTGGTATCAGCCACACGGGGTCACACTTGACCCTCCTACAGGAGTCCACCATTCTGGGTCGTCTTCGATGATGTATGTACTGTCAGGAGGGCAGCAAAAGTCGTTCTCCCACGTAACATAGATGCACGTCGATGCAGAGTAGTCCACGCGGAAATGGTTGCAACGCAGGTCTGCACAAAATATTTTGCAGTAGGAGTCCTTGTCAGCATCCGAGTCCGTATTCTCAACTGGGATGGCCTGAGTTGAGTATCCAACGGCGACAGCATCTGCGCAACGCTGGTTGAAAAGAGCCCACACGACAGATTCCGTGGTCGGGGCAGGTGTGACCGGTGCTGCAGTGGGGGCTGGTGACGTAGGTGATTCTGTTGGAGGGGAGGTGGGAGTTGTGGTTGGGAGCGGGGTCGGCGCGGTTGTTGGAGCTGCTGTTGTCGTTGGGGCTGATGTTGTTGGCTGGTATGTCGGGGGTGTCGTGGGCTGCAAAGTCGGCGCTGGAGATGGGGCTGATGTTGGGGGGAGTGGGACGCTGAAGCAAACCAGAGACGTCGCCTGCCAGGATGTGTCTTCCAAGCCTGTCACTGTTAGCGAAAGGGTAGTGTTACCTTCGGTGCGGAACCAGTTGTAGGGTGCTGCAAAGCTGAAGAGTTCCAACTGGGGAGAGAGGACACGGCCATTGACAGCTGTGATCTTTGGGGGCGAGCCACTGTAGAGAGTGCTGGGAACGGTGCGAACCTCGCACATAGTGGAAGTGGGGCTCACTTCAAATACAGTCACTTGCCACGCCTCGCGCGCCACGTTCGTGTAGAGGTTCGTCAGGTCCTCGGGAAGAGTCACCGTCAGCGGCGCTGCTAGACTTCCGCGGTCGGTGTTCGAGCCACTCAAGGCAATCACACCCCTCGGTTGACAGAGCAATGGAGAGGAGGTGGAGGGCAGTCCGTGCGAGAATGCAAACTGGGACGCACCGCGGCACAGTGGCAGGGCTCTCGTCGTCGGGAGCATCCGCGAAGAGGCCAAAGAACATGACTGAAGTGCCACCAGAAACAAGAGTGCCAGGGATACCATGGAGGGCAAGGGGTGGCGAGAGATGGCTTACATTGAATGTAAGCCGAAAGGGTTATTTCCCGAATTACACCCCTAATCAAATTCACAGCCCCATTCCTATTCCTACACAACATATTACTGAAATCCGGTTACTTCACTGGCGTCAGTTACTTGGGGCAAGACGTGTCCCACGACGGCGGAGGCCGCTGGCATCGTTGGCCGCACTGTTGCTACTGCCTCCCTCGTCGCTTCCATCTTCCTCATCACTGTCGCGGTCCTTTGGGGCTCCCTTCGCCCGGGGTGCAGCCTTGGCGTTTCGCTCAGCCTTGCGGGCGGCAATCTTGGCCTTGCGGTGCTCCTGAGCAAGTCGCCTATCTGCTTCCTTCTTGGTCTCGGGGTCCACCTCTGCCTCCTTTTCCGTAATGTCAGTCCACCCTCCCAAGTCTGTGGCGCGCTTGGTGCCTTGCGGCAAGTTGGGATTGTCGTCGATGAAAAAGGCAGAGGTCATCTCCTCAATTTTCAGGCCTTCAGGGCGGCCAATGCCAGCCCCTTCACTCACGGCCTTCTCCAGAGCCTTTTTGCCAATCGCCCAGGCCTCGGAGTTGATGTTGGCAGCTGTTGTGATAAGGTCGTTGGCCTTGGTCCCGAGCTTGCTCTGGCCAACCTTCAGGACCTTGCCCGCTGCCGAGAGATAAGCGTCAGCCTCTTCAGAGCTCAAGGCGCACGTGGCTGCTGTGAAGATTCCAGCCACAGTGCCGGTCTGGTTGATTGCGCGCCTGACATCTTGGTTCACCCACTCGCGACCGATACCGATCATGTCGCCCTTCTCAGCCATCTCGTTGAGCTTGGCGAAATAGGAAGCATTTGTTGGAAGGGATATGCCCTGTGTGCGCATGACCTGAATGATCGCTCGGTATGCGCTGGCATATGTGAGATAGGGGTCACGGGCGGCCCCGCCATAGACCAACAGGCTCTGCACCAGACGGCCAGCCAGTGGCGAAATTTGAGCCGCAATCTCATCAGCCTCGAACCCGTTCTCGGCCAGCGACACCTTGAACTCCTGCCAGACGTCGCCGAGGTAGTAGGTGAGCACGCCCACGCCCACCATCTTGCCGATGATGCCAAACGCGCCCATGGCAGATATCTCCGGCACAAAGGTGATGCTGTCAAAGGCATGTGTGACGAAGTCTGCGACCACCATCTGGCGCCGGTTGACGCCCTTGGCAGAAGCCTCGTTGGCCCGCTTGCGTCGGTCGAGAAAGTTTTGCCACAAAGAGCTCATGAAGCCGAGATCCTCTTCTCCCTCGCGAACCTGGCCACCAAACAACCCCACAAAGAAGTCACCGACTGTGGCAAAAAAGTCCCAAGTGACACCGACTGGCGTAATGGCCTTGGCAATGGCCCACTCGCCCCAGCCCAGCATCTGCATGATCTTGCCAGACATGGGGTGCTTGAAGGTGGTGATGAAGTCGCCGTTCTTGTTGATGATCTCATACTCGGACTTTTTGATCGCCGTCACGCCGCCTTTCTGGGTAATATGCTTGTTGTCGCTGCCGCGTCCAATGACCTCGTCTCGGAGGCCCTCGTAGTAGTATTCGTCGCGGCCGGCGGTGCGGTTGTAGGGGTCGACTTCGTTGGAGGAGGAGTGCATCGTTCCGGTCACTGGCTTCTCCACCATCTCCGGCTCCTTCTCCTTGGATGACCCCCACGAGGGGAGCCACGATGAGACGGTAGATGTGACAGAGGCCACCAAGCCTGACGGCTCTGGGGCCTCCTCCTTGTGAACCTTGAGATCGATGCCCTTTGCCTCGCGATACTTTTGCAGGTCAAACACCTTGAAGTTGCACATCATGCCATCCTTGCAGTCGGAAAACTTGTAAGTGTCCTTGACATCACCGCGGACATTGATGATCTGCGTCTCGTAGTCTGACTCGCCGTGACGTGTGGTGACCAGGCGATCGTAGACGTCGATCTTGTTGTGAAACGAGACAAACTTCTTCCACTGGTCAGTTTCCTTGAAGAAGTTTGCGTGGGCGTTGTCATAGATGGCCTCCATGCGCCGCAGTTTGGTAGTGGGTGTCACGACATTGGACACAGTGCTGCCCACAGACAGCATTCCATCTGCGTCCATCCCATCGGCCGCAGTCAGGTATCCTGTGTTGTATCGCAGGTTTTCATAGTCGGCAGCTTTCGTCTTGATGAACTTCTTGACAGCTGCCACGCCCATCGCGACATACTTCTGGTCGGTGAGCTTGAGGGTGGTGCTGTAAGCGTAGGAGGCAGCAGCAGGGCCGGCAACGAGGCCTGCCACTGAGGCAGCACCGCCTGCTGCCATCTGAGACAGCCACCCTCCGGTCGCATCATAGACGGCCTTGACATCCTCCTGGACCTTGACACCCTCGTTGGCGTCGTCCATGGTTTCATACTCGCCAGTTTCGTCGATGCGGATGGATTGCTTGACCTTTGAAACATTCGCCTTCCAGTCGACTCCGCCTGCGGAGTTCCAGACGGCTGTATGCAGAATGTCACGCCCGTTTGCCGCTCGGATGCTATCGCCCACGGCTGGGTCTACGCCGTCTTCGTAGCGCAAAACAACGCCGTTGGGAATGCGCTCCATGACTGATGTGAACATGGACGCCACCGTCGACATCGTGGATGCAAAGCATGTATAATGCATCACCATGCTGACCCAGCCGTTGAAGCGCATGCCGATGAACCGCTCGCGCAGGGCGTTGACGCTGTTGCCGACACGTCCTTGGGTCATCATGTTCAGGCCGGCGTAGGCCCCGACCATGACCGTGAAGTAGGTGAGGGCGCTGGAGCAGAAGTAGCGCAGCGTGTCAAAGGCCTTCTTCGCCACAGCTGCAAAGGCCCATGTCTGGCCGATCCAGCCCAGCATACCGGAGATGAGGGTGGGCATGTGCATGGTCAGGCCCATCCACATCTGCACCTGGCCCACCAGCGTGTGGATGGCGCGACCCAGAAACGCCGAGTTGTTGATCGCGGCTGAAGTGGCAGCCGAAGCGGCCGACCCAGCAAGCTTGCCTCCTGAAACAGCGGCTGCTGTGCTTGCTGACACGGACACCAGGGCGTAGCCGCCAAAGGCCACAGCGACCCCAGCCACGCCGATGGCCATCCATCGCTTGGTAGGATCCTCGATCTCAGAGATGTGCTTTGTCGTATACTTCATGGCCTGGTATAGCAGCAACCCAGTGCCCAGTGCGCCGCAGATGGAGATGGTGGCCTGCACAGATGCCGAGGCCGAGGCTATGCTGTAGAAGTTGGACTCGGCCATGTTGGCAATGAAGGGGATGTTGGCGCCGAGCAGCGCAGCCACATATGTGAAGCACTGGGCGCCAATGTCCACGACGCTCATGCCAAAGTAGAAGAGGGCCCACATGTTGACCCAAAGGGACGTCTGCGAGCCCATGCTCAAGCGCAGCAGCTGCAGCGCCTGCCGCACATAGCTGCCCTGCGTCTTGCACTGCTTCGAGTATTCCTGAAAGTCCATGGATACCACGTAGATGCGCACGCGGTAGCCGCTGAACATCTCGGACTGGGAGACTGTGTCAATGCCGTAGTCAAAGCGCCAGCCGCCAGCAATCTCAGAGCCGAGCTTAGGCAAGGGCGGCATGCGGTCGTCCGTGAGATACTTGGTGGTGAGGAAGCGCAGAACGCGCATCTTGGCGCTCTTAGTGATGCCGTTGAGCAGTTTGCCGTACTCGGGGTTCTTGGGGTCGCTGGCGTAGGCCTCCATGATGGCCCGCGCCTGACCGCTGGTGTTTTTGGGCTTGACTGCCCCGTGCGCCTTCTGAATGGCCTCGTCAATGCCATAGTCGTCCGTGTAGGGCAGGCACAGTCGGAAGGCGCGGACGCGCTGCCGCACATGGTCGTCCATGTAGGGCGTCTCAGCCAGCACCGATGCGTATGAGGAGAAGCCGGCGTTGAATGTCCAGCGGTGCTTGATGTAGGCTGAGACGCTGTAGACCACGTTGAGAAAGCTCACGCGATTGTCTGACAGGAACTGGATGCGCTTCTTCGTGCGCATGTCGCCCACCTGCAGCACAAAACTGGCCTGCGACGCCGCCGCCTGGATCTGGCGCATGGCCATCAGCAGGCCTGTCATGTGCAGCGCGGGGTTGCGGAATTTGAGTGCATTGAGCTTCTTGGGTTCGCCTTTCTCGTCCTTCTCGCCGAGGTCCTCATGCTTGGTGGGGTAGTCGCGCAGCATGGCTGCGATATGCACAAACGCAGTCTCGGCATGGCTGGTGCTGCGGTTCGAGTCGTAGAGGAACCGCAGCCGCTCGAGGGCGTCCATGTGCTCCTTGTTGACACGGGCCCCCTTGGCCTGGTTCCACCGTGCAGTGAATGGCTTGTTGAGCACAGCCTGCTCGCGGGTGAGCGACAGCATGCGCTTTCGGGCGTCGTCTCGGCGGATGACCTGCTCGTGGTAGGTCTCGTCCAGGCGATTGGCGTCTTCGCAACGCTTGATCTCCTCGGTGAGGGTGGAAATGAGAGTGCGCTCCTCCTCCATCTTCTCGTCAATGCGCAGATTCAGCTCAATGTCGCGGCGCGCGGCGTCAATACCAGTGAGCGTCTCGCCCTTGTCCGTTTGGCCGCAAAAGGGCTTGATCTTCAGCTCAATGAAGTTGCCAATGGTCTCGGCATGCTTGGCCATGGCGGCAAACGACTCGGCGCTTGCCGCCTCCTGTGTGTCGCTCAGCAGCTCTCGCCACTCGGCCGATAGTGTGGCCGACACCATACGCCCAGCCTTTTCCTTGTCGCGCAAATCGCCGATCTCGTTCATGACGACAATGGCGCGCTTGCGAAACCTTTTCAGGATTTTTCGGGCTTGGTCTTGGTCCGACTCGCTGGGGATGTTGGCGACAGCAGCTACACCAAACAAGGCCAGACAAATGCTAGGACCATGAATGTCCAGTGCGTCGTTGACCACCATCTTCAGATCTTCCTCTGAACCATTGTCGCGGATTGGCTGTTCGCCGGCCGTCACAGTGCGCGTCTTGACTGTGCCGTCTGGAAGTGTCTCCTCAAACTTCGTCTCTCGCTGCTCCATGGCCATTGTCATCATCTCATCCATCATGTCTGCGGCCATTTCGTCGCGCGGAATCGGGCTGCTCCACGGGATCGCCTTGACCTCGTCGGTGTTGCGCATCTCCTCCAGCACGCGGCAAAAGGCGTCCTCGGGGTGCAAGTAGCGGCGAAAGTCGTCCACCTTGGTGAAGCGGCGGTTGAAAAACCAGCCACTTTTGTTTTGACGGCGCAGGATGCGATTCGAATCCTGGAGCATGATGCCCAGGCGCTGGCGCATGCTCTTGGCCAGCTCGTAGACATCCTTGTCCTCTCCGAGGCCGCCGAGGAACGATGAATCGCTCTTAATGTAGCCCTGCACCGGCTCGAGTGTGTGCTGCAGCGCTGTGAAGATGGTGTTGTAGTGGTCGCTGATGGCGCGGAAGGAGCCACTGGCCCCTGGTGTGGTGTCTGCCGTGTCCACGCCCTTCTCCATCACCATTGTGTGGATGGCTTGCATGATGTGGTGGCGCTCCTCAATCGGCACCACCATGCAGGTGTTGGTGAAATCAATGAGCGCCCGCTCAATGGCATGGTCCTGGTAGATGGACGAGGTGGTGCCGCGAGTGAAGGCCGTCGTCCCTTCCTGGTAGACGGCATACAGCGACTTGAGCCGTCGTTCGTCCTCGTCTCCAAACAGGTAAGTCACGGTGGACACATCGGGAGGGTCGAGGGGCAGACGCGCACGCCGGCGCATCCCAACGCCGACGCGATACTGGGTGACGTCTGGCAGGCCAATGCGGTCGGAAAAGGCTTTGTCCACCATCTTCTTGGGCAGGATGCCCATCTCGACCATCTCATAGACACTGTCCTGGAGTTCATCGAGCGCCTGCTCTGCAACATCATCGCCCTTACCGCGGACGGCGAGATTGATGATTGCGTTGCGGAGATCACCTCCCAAACCCTCGCCGAGCGCTGTAAGATAGGCGACGACACATTTGTCGCTTTGTTCTCGTGATGTTCCGGATGGCTGAAAGAGCAGATCGTCGAGCAGACCTGCCGTTTCGATCGAAGACTCCAAGACGCTACCCACCTTCAGCGCAAACGTCTTGAGCGAGCCATACTCGATGGCACCACGAGAGGCCGCAAAGTCAAACACCCTCGAGTGCAAGTCATGCGTGCTCTCGCTGCCGCCACGCTGGCCAACGAGCAACACAAATGTGTGGCTCATTCCCAAACACAGACGGTGAACACGTATGTGATTTACTCTTCTTTGATCAGTGTGACAAGTACTTAATAACCTGAAACCTGTAGCCGTGGCGGAAACTAGGCCAGTCGGGTATACACGCGCGCATCGGAATATTCTGCGGCGATTCCTCCGTTGTCCGTCTTGAGTTTGGTCTTGCTGGGGAACTCGAATGTCCCGCTAACGGGGGCAGTCAGTGCGGCCGAATGCATGTTTGTGGCCGCAGTGCTTGGTTGGAATCCTTTCTTGCTCTGGCTGGTCTTGGCCTTGATGCCGTCCCACGTCCAGCCGTTGCCCTTGAGTTTGTCATAAATGGCCATGTAGGAATAGCTCAACGAGGGAAACACCTGCTTTTTCGCGATTTCCTTCCTGCCCTTGTCAGTCCACGGACAAGCCGCGATGACGTTGCGGCCGGCTGGGATGCTGCTACTCAGCTTCTCCGCCACACGCGCAGCATCGTCGTTGACAACAGAAGCCGCATCGGCACAAACGTAGACCACAAGTGAGCAGTTGCTCTGCCCCAGCACAAACTTCACAGATGTCGCGTCGAGGTGGTAGTATTCGTTGAAGCCGGTGTAATCAACACCGTCTACCTTGGTGTTGTTGTTCATGAACGTTGCGAGGGCTGGGTTGTTGTTGGGCAGGTCAAGGACCAGAGCCTGAAACTTTGGCGACTCGCTGTTCAGCACCCGCGCGACGATCCCGTCGAATGCACTCATGTTGTCAATGCCAGCAACAGTCACATTGCCCCACATCTCAAACGTCTTGAAGACGCCCAGAGGCTCCTCCATCAACTGGAAGCTTGGGTTGCCGCCGCAAAGAGAGGCGATGTAGCCATTGACAGCATCCAGCGACGAGCAGAAGTTCACAGAGTATCCTGGCTGCTGCATGAAGTCCTTGAGATAAAAGGCGATCTCGTCCTTGGTGTTTTTCAGTGCTTTGCCACTGCTGGAGGAGCCGCCGCTGCTGGCAGTATCGCCGCCTGTTGTGCGGCCGTTCGTCTCTTTGGCCGGGCCAGCACCACTACCTTCGTCGTCGCTGTCGTCGTCACTCTGAAAGTCCAGAGAGCTCTCGCCTGCTTTGGACGCATCCGCGGCCGCGCGCTTGGCAGACTCCTTCTGTGCGTCAGCCTTGCGCTTGGCCTCGTCGGCTTCTTGCTTCTTCTTGAGACGATCGGCCTCCTCGGCAGCCTTCCGCTCGTCTTCATTCCTCTTGCGCTCCGCTTCATCGGCATCTGCTTTCTTCTTTGCAGCCACCTCGGCCTTCTTCTTGGCGGCTTCCGCGTCGCCGCTGGCCATTGCCTTGTCTGCTTCCGTTTGTGCCTTTTTGGCATCTTGCGTGGCCTTTGCAGCATCCTTCTTGGCCTGCTCCGCTGTGTCTTGCGCTCGCTCGGCGCGCTCGGCCCTGAGGATCTCGGTGATCTTCGCCTTCCTCGCATTGGCCTTCTCGCGTTGCTCCTCGAGGGATCCACCAGTGGCCTTGTTGTAGAGGGCGGCATACTTAACCTTGTCTGCGACGCTCCAGCGACGGCGGCTTTTCCACAGGTCGTCCAGTTGTTTCCACTGGATGTAGGCGTCGGATGTCTCCTTGAGATTTCCATCTTCGTCCAGCTCATCTGTCTTGTCAGGGACGACGGTGCCGGTGGCATAGTTCATGCCCCTGCTGGCCAAGTCCTTTGTGAGGCCCCATATGCTGCGAGACTCTTCCGTGTTGTCGATCGGCCTGTTGTTGCTGTCGCCATCTTCCTCGTCGCCCGTCTCATCCGCTGACGACCCGTCGCCATCATCCTGCGAGGTTTCTGTGCTGCCAAAAAGACCCAAGCCGAGGTCAGGGAGCCATCCGCTGCTCCCCCCTTCCTTCTTCTCCTCGTCGTCATCAGAGGGAGGAGGCGCTTGCGTTTTGGGTGGCCTCTGGCTGCGCGCCAAGCCCCTGACCGGAGCAAGGCCCCTGGCTGGAGCAAGGCTACGACGCTGGCCTTCCTTGCCTGGCTTGGTAGGCTGAAGCCTGGGCCCGGATTTAGTGGGTCCGGTGGCCGATGGGCGAATCAGCGGCTTGATGTTGCCAAAGGAGACCCGAGATGACGCCTTTCCGAACAGCAGCGGGTGCGTGCTGCTCTTGGCAGGCTTATCTGGACCGCGTGGTGTGCTTGCCATGTTGGCGGCGCGCTGCGCTCGCGCCTTGAGCACAAAGGCCGGCTTTGGGCGCTGGGTGATGATGCGCGTCTCTGGGCAGGGGACAAACTCATCCTTGGTCGGCGCCGAGTCAGGCGTGTTCATCGGCTCGGTGGTGATGTTCAGGCCAGCGGTGTTGACCGCATGGAGATAGGCGATGAGAAGGCCTTGGTGTGGCTTCATAAACGTCACCAGGAGACTGTCTCCCGCCTTCACGTCGCAGATGGCGCGGCGGAGGTGATGGTCGTAGTTGGCAGGCATCTTCAGCGCGGAATACTGCGCGCGCGATACAATACGCATGTCGCTCTGGCTGGCAGGCAGCAGCTGCCTGGCGGCTTTGCGGCTCTCTCGTTCCAGGTCCTCTGGTGTCGTGGGGTCAGAACCCCTTACCTCCTTGCACAGCGACCGGAGGTAGGGCTCGGCCCCCACCACTGATGTGACCTTTTCCTGCTTTTCGGTCATCGCGCAGACAGCCGCAGTGACGGGTTAGCAGCGACTGCCTGGGTATTGTTTACATCTGGGGAGCCCCGCGAGATAAATAGCCAGGCCCCCCTGATTTAGCCCCTCTACCAACACAGTGATTGGAAATCTGATTTCAATGCTGCTCCTAGCTGCCCTAAGCTTGGTTTGCCAGCGCTCTCTGGTATGGGTCAAACTCCTTCAGCTCCCGTGCAGAGACACCGAGGTCGTCCTCAATGTCTTCGAGGTCATCCATGGAGAGCGTGGTGTTCTCTTGGGCTGCCTTTGTGATGGCTTTGGTGTGGTTGTTGGCCTTGCGCACGAGAAACCCGAGCTTCATGATTTCGCTGTTTCTCAGAAACGCGAGGTTGGGGTTCTTCTTCCTGAGTGCGTCGTTTTCATCGATGACGGCCTGGGCAGCATCTTTCATCTTCTGGCTCATCTTCAGCAAAGCCTGTGCCTTTTCTTCGGAAGCACTGGGCGAAGGCGACCCCCCAGAGCCCCCTGTCTCCATCTGGGTGTTGGCGGATCCCCCGCTGTTGGTACTTCCGCTGCCGCTGTCGTCGCTGCCCTCTCCACCCCCACCCCCGCTGCTGCTGGCGCTGCTGCCTTCTTCTCCTTCGCTGCTGCTGCTGTCTCCATCTCCAAGGACATCGCGGTAGCAGCGGTCGGGGGTCATATCCCCCGTGTCCCTGTACCCAGAAAGGCCCCGGACGGAGTCCTCGAATCCATCCAGCTGATCGTTGGCCTTATCATAGAAAGCGTTGGTCTCGAGCTGGATTGATCGATAGAAGGCCGCTTCACGCTTGAGCTTCTCGAACGCCTCCTGCTTGTCTGCAGCAAGACTGGTCAGATCCAGTGCACCAACTCGCGTCTCAATCTCTTCTGCGCGAGCCTGCAACTTGGACTGGCGATCTGGGTTTGGCAGCCCAAGCACAAGGCCGGCGGCTTCGCGCAGTTGGTGCTTGCTCTCGGCGATGGCGTCATTGGTCATGTCCTGTTCCGCTGCTGTCTTAATATCTTGTATGATCTTGGCGGCGTCCATCGCCGCCTTTTTGGCAGGCGCATCATCGGCCATGGCGAACGTCTCTGGCACAAAGGGCATCAGGAATGAGCTGAGCCTGGCCGCCCTCTCGGCCAACTCCTGTGTCTTCTCGGGGTTCAGTGCGTTCTTCTCTGCCTCGGCACGCGCTGCTTCCGCCGCAGCACTGGCCTGGTTCTTGATGCCGGCGGCAGCACTCTGCCACCTCCTCGCGGCTCGTTTCTTCGTCTGCTTGGCGACAGCCTCCTCGCTTGCAGCCTTGACCGCAGCAGCGGCCTCGTCGTCACCTCCGTCATCATCCCACTCGGCTTGATCCGCGGCCGCTTCTTCGTCTTCGTCGTCAGACGTTGGATTGGCGTTGGCAAACTTCTTGGCAATCGCAGTGTTCGCATCAACCTCGCCAATTGGGGTAGAATTTTCAGGAGGGGTAGGTGTAGATGCACTGGTGGAAACTTTCTTGAGTTTGCCGGCACCTGCAACAAGATCGCTAGCTGTTGGCCGAACGGGTCCTCCTGAGGGCTGGCTCGCTTCCCCTCCTGGTGCCTGACGACCTTCTATCTCGGTCTCCTGGTTCGCACCCCTGGCTGCTGACGACTGAGGCGCTCTGTTCGGCGGCGGGGGAGGGGGCGGAGGGATGACATCCGCCTGTCCTGGAGTGGGAGCCGGTGCCGTCAGTTTCTGCATTGTTCCGGCATTGACTGGCATGGGCGGCGGAGTAGGACCAGGACCCGCGACAGCTGGCGGCGCGATGGTGGCCGGTTGAGTGGCCGCGGGTCGCTGTGTTGTTGGTTGACTAGCCGCGGGTCGCTGGGTGGCCGGTGGACTGGCCGCGGGTCGCTGCTCGTCTTCCGCCTCCTCACTCTGGGAATCCGGTGTCGCTGTTGCTGCAGTTGCGGCATTCGGGTGAGCAGCTGGAGAGCCGATGGTCTCGAGAGGGTCGACGGCTTTGTAGTGTTCCACAGACCACGGGCCGGTCGGCAACTCGCCGCCAGTGTGCTCGCGGTAGTAATCGGCCCACTCTGCGACGCGGCTGTCCAGCAGCTGGGTGGCAGACTCTGAGTTCTGCTGGTAATTGTTAAGATGCTCGATGAGCCCAGTGACGACATGGGCATCCTCCTTGAGACGCTCAGAGATGGCCTTGACGGCCGCACGCATGCTGAACCACTGGGTGGAAGTGATGGTCTCAAGGAAGCCATTGAGCACCTTGGCATCCACCTTGTCCTGGCCCTCGCTGTAGAGGGCCACGGCTTCTGACATCTGGCGGCGCTGGAGCAAGCGATGCATCTCGGCGTCCATGCGCTGATCCTTGGGCTTCTCGATCCACTCTTCAATGAAGGGCGGTACGCAGCGGTAGACGCACGGCATGACGCCACTGAGGTGCTGGACACGTAGGACATGCTCGGTCCACTCCTTGAGCGTGATGGTGGTTGGGTCAAAATCGTTGCTGCCGACAACATGGACGGCAAAGAGCTCGACAATGTCCATCACGACAATCCAAAGCGAAGCAATCATGACCTTGTCTTTCTGGCCAAGGCTGGCGGCGATGGCGGCCGGGACGTTGGAGCGGTAGGAGCCAAACGGCGCGTTGTCCTGATCCTCCTCAGAGTCGAGAAAGAGCTTCTTGCCTCGGCGAAAAGCCAGCAGCGTGGCGCCACTGAACGACTCCTGGCGCTCAATCATCTCCGAGCGCACCTTGGGCAGGATGGCCTCACTGATCAAGGCGCAAGACAGGTCCACAAACTCGGCATGCTCGAAGCTGCGCTCAAGCCCAGAACCCTTGGGTGTGCCGTAGCGCCCGTAGGCTGCCATGAACTTGGCACTGTCCTCCTGGAGCGCAGAGTTGGTGATGTAGTCCCCGCAAGCGCTCATGAAGAGGTTGGGGATAAAGTTGTCGCGGTCAGACACCAGCATAGTGGCAGCGTTGCCCGAAGACTCCATCAGCTCCCAGAGTATGTCAAGCACGACACCCGGCAGCGGATCAATCTCCGCTGCCCCAATGTCCACTGGGGCGTTGCCCAGCCCTGCAGCTGCCATGACGCGAATGTGCAAGGGATTTACCCCTTGTCAAAAGAATTTACCCTATAGACAAGCTGTGTTCATTATCACCCCGTCTCCTCCTGCTTTGGAGCGATGGAGCATATGAAGCCTTGTGCTACACCCGTCACCCTCGGGGCTGGCGTATGCAGGCTCTGCTGCACACATTCTTCCTCAAATACTGAAGTTTGCGGATCAAGCGCCTCTGGCATCGGTATGGCTCGCTGGCCAACCTCTGAAGACATACCGGCTGCGACCAGTTCAATTGCTTATTTCTCCTCCTCGCTGGCCTGTCTATCCCATCTGGCGCATGGCTGTATGCTTAATGTGTCTCAGGAAGAGGCGGTCGGCCCAAGGCAACTGCTTAGGTTGGCGCTTGGCCTCTTCTCTGGCAAAGGCCGCGGTCGTCCAGGTCACTGCATCGAGGAAGAGTTCGACGATTGCCACCACCACCCAGTAAGCCGTCATCACACCCACCCGCAGGATGTTCATGATGGTGTGGCGGTAGCCAGAGACGGCGATGGCAATGATCGCCAGGTAGAAGAGGGCCAGGAAAAAGAAACCAAGCAGGATCCAGAAGCAGGCGGTGGCAAACTTGGTTGGCTCGCAGTTGTTGCCCCATGGGTCGGGGTCGTATGAAGTGAACCCAATGACGGCCGGAGCCACGTCGCTGTACAGGCTAACGGCATCGTTGCGGGTGAAGTAGGTCCATCGCCATAGTGGACAGGTGAAGCGGCTGAGGGTGATGTGAAAGAAAAGGCCAAACTCCCCCCAGGCCGACTCGTAGGGCCTGCAAAAGTGGTGGAGGTTGAGCACATCGCAAATGCCCGGAATGAGATGGCAGGGGTTGAGCGTGGGTGTGTGCACGTGTATGTGAGAATGTCCACCAAAGGCGTGGTCCACGCTGTTGACGAGACCAGCACCAAATTTGCCGACAGAGCCTGCCACCTTGAGAGCCTTGTTGATGAAGTAGACAAGCGCCTTAAGAAGGCCATAGACTAGGTCCAGGCCAAAGAAGATGACCAGGGCAATGATGATACCAAGTGCCGAGGCAACAAAGATGCCGGTGATGGGGCCGACAAGCTCAATCGCCGTAAAGAACAACTGGATGGACTCCGGGATCACCTCCACCACCGCCTCGGCCAGGTGCAGCAGCACATACTTGATCTTGGGCCACAACTCTGTGCGCCAGAAGAGGCGCACTTGGGCCCAGAACCCGGACGCTTGGCCCTGCAGCCAGGTCTGAAAGTCTGACATCGCGGCACAGTTAACTCTGGCTAACAGGTGCAAGCCCATAGCACTTGGGGGCGAGGGGTAGGGGCTGTAGAGGAATGATTCAATCTTATTTGCGTATCTACAACGTGTCACTTATCGTCCACCTTAGGGCGTGCACATCAGTGGGTGCTTCTTCGCGGCTAATGAGAACACGCGAACCCGTCACTGCGACGGGCGCTGGGTAGGGATGGGATAACGGGGAGTGGGGTAGAGCGCAAAGACGGGGGATGATGGTGCTGGGGTGTCAGCATGGTCGGCCAATGGGGTATCGGTGTAGGGAAGCGCGGGCGTGTGCGCGGGAAAGCAAGGGCGATGCGAAGCGGGGTTGGGCGACTGAGAGAGAAGAGTGGTGCTCGAGTTCATGGCGGGCGAGGGCAGGGGAGGGGGCGTGGGAGGGAGGGATGTGCCTGGATTGAACAGAGACTGGCCACTTGTAATTTGGTATCAGCTGACACCGAGCGACACCCGAATGGGCACCGGACACCTGACTCTGGACACCTGACTCTGGACACCTGACTCTGGACACTCTTTCTCTCTTCCCCTCCCACCCCCGCACACAACCTCTTATTCCCCCCCACCTCACACCACCAGACACCGACCCCTGTCCGCCTGACCATACCTTCTACCCCATCCACCGCTCACTCACGCCCTACTCGCTTCGAGGCCATCCCTTCCACGACCCCCGAGAGCATGGCACGTGGTGCTAACACGGCGAACGGGAGTTTCCTGCTGCCAGCGCTGCTGTTCGTTCTCACCGCCGGCTACCTGCTCAAGATTGCCACCGGCTGGCCCCTTGAGTACGTGCTGTACTTTGTGCTGGGGCAAGCTCTGCTGCTGATTGCGTGCGCGATGTGCATCACCCGCAAGCCGGCACTCAAGTCTGAATAAATGCCCAGCCCCCCCCCCCTTCTCCTCCGTCGATGCTGATAGTAGGCAGTTTCATTGGGTGGTGGGAGGGTGGGTGTTCGGGTGATGGGAGGGTGGGTGTTCGGGAGCATGCTAGCGCACCCACTTTGCCACTGCAATGGCTATGATCATAAGCACTACACAAGGGATGGCTAGGGCCACAGCAGACCCGATGATGATGTGGTGATGCGCCCACGCTACTAGAGTGAAAGACGTCGACAGAAGCGCCAAGTCCAGCAACCACATGGAGGCAATGCGGCTCGGCGATGCTACAATCTTGGAAACAGGTTTGATGCGCTTCAGCACAGACTTGCGCATCTTAAGGGTAGCCTCTGGCACCTGCTCGGACGATCTGAGGCCCTTAACGCTGGCGCTGAACATACTCCTGGACGACTGAAGTTCGTGGCCCCACTCAACATTGCGACCGGTGATGTCGATGAGGGTAGCCGGCACCACCACACCGAAGGCCACGACAGAGGGGATGATGGACCACAGGAAGCTTGAGGCGGGCCAGTAGTGAACCAGCACGTAGGTGCTAGCCGGGACGATGGAGGTCATCAGCAGCATCAGAAAGAGGAGAACCACCGACTTTCGGCGGCTGGACTTCTCGATCTTCTTCAGCTCCTCCGTAACCTGCCGCACGCCGGACTTGCCTGACAGGTCTAAGGCGGGCATGGCGGACGACACGGTCCCAGGTATTTGTTGCTTGCCAAGCACGAAACCCTTATAGGCAGCTATCCTCACTCCAGGCACCCCCTGGCCCCCTCGACACAATTTCGTTATTCAGCCCACCCAATGCGACTCGGTGTGCTTGCTTTGTCGGTGTCGCTGCTTCTGGGCGTTGTGGGAGCAGCACCCAGGTACAACCGCACGGAGGTTGAATCCCCAGAGGGTTCCTTTGAAGATCTCCCAGTGGGAGCACAGCTGTTCTTTGCTGTGTTGTTCTTCGTTGTCTTCATCATAGTCATCAACAAGGCTGTAACCAGCGGCGACTCCCGGGACTGGCTAATTGCCTACTTTGTCATCGAGCATATGATCAAGATGTTTAAATAATCACCATCAGTCCCAACCACATTCAATGAAAACAAGACCACCCAACACCACAAGCTCGGGCATCTAGCCACTGAGGTCGTTGTAGCCGATGGTGCCGCGCGGGGCCGAGAGTAGCTGGGCGCGCTTGTAGCCGCCCGAAACGTCGCCGCCGATGAACCCGAGCAGGCCAGAGCTGTCGTGCACGACGCCGTCGGACGTCTCCCAGACGCCGCGGTCGATGGTGAAGGCAATGTTCTGCATGGTGCCCCAGTCGTTGGTCTCGTCAATGGCCTGGAGCTTCTGAGCGACAACCGTGGCGACAAAGCGGTGGTGATAGTTGTTGCTCTTGCCAGAAATGCAGGCGATGCTGCTCCAGTTCTTGAAGCCATCGCGGGGCGGCACAACGAGCGCCATAATGTCACCATGCCAGCCGAGACGGTCGTAGTATTGGATGAAATCAACACCGCCGCCGCCCAGATACTCGTGCACGTGCACATCCGGGATGCGCACCACGCGGTTTGGATCCTTGACCACAAAAGCGCTGTAGAACGAAATGATCGAGAAGCGCTCGTTGACCTGCGGGTCGTCGCCAAAGGCGGTGATGGGGAAGTTGAACCCAAGCTCGGCGGTCGAGTCGCCGCTCTGCACCAGCATCATTTCATCCATGGTGACAGAGATCTGCGGACGGATGAGCATGATGCAAAACGGCGAGGACAGCTTGGCGTTGGCCACGGAGCACAGCACAGCGGGGCAGATCGGCAGCGAGCACACAAAGGCGGCAATGTACTTGAGCAGATTGCAAGACTGCCGCACGTTGCCCATGATGTCGCCCTCGGGCCCACCGCGAGCCACCACGCGAGGAATGTCGGCAATCACAGTACGCGCGCGAATGCTGATGATCCGCAGCCAGGCATCCTGGTTGCAGTCGAGCAGCTTCTCGCTGAGCACAAGGTTGACACGGCCAATGTCCTCTGCGGAGTCTGTGTCCATGTTGGAGATGTCTTGGCCATATACATCGCGCACAATGGTCGCCAGCTCGCGTATGAGCCTGTGCGTGACGGTCTTGTCGAGCAGCACCCAGTCGCCCCAGAGAATGGCCATCTCGTTGTTGCGCAGCGCCGAAGGGAACCAGATTGTCTGCGGCGTCTTGAAGACAGTTGTCGCAAACAGGTCCACACTGGCAGCCTCCTCCAGCACATTGGGGTCGTCACCCAGGTTCATGGCCGGCAGAACCATGCTGCTCTGGAAGACCTCGCTGTTGCAGCATGCCTCCTCGTAGGTGATGGGTGAGAAACCTCCGTTGTTGTCCATGTTGCAGATGCTGATGTCGGCCGCCATGCCCTTCTTTGGCTGTAGCACATAGTACTCCAGCAAGTCTCGCGGGGTGACGGTGATGTCCTCGCGCTGCGCATTGTAGATGCCGTTGTGGTAAATCGGGCGCAGATTGAAGCCCGACAGCACCTGGATCTGCTGCTCGGCAGTGCCCATCTTGTCGCGGAAGCGGGCCTCAATGACCTTCTCCTCAAAGTTCATCTCGTTCAGCAGCCCGGAGCGGCAGACGATGGTATCAAACTTGACGCCCGGCGTGACGTCCTTCACAATGGACATGGCCTTGGACAGGCCCGAGGCCACTGCGTTGCGGCCGCGGTGCACCATGTCAAAGTAGCGGGTGCGCGTGAAGTAGGTGGAGGATGGGTTGCTCGAGGGCACGCTCATGCCCCACACGTCGGCGGCCCAGTGCTTGAGCGTGGCGAAGATGAGCTGCTCCAGGTACTTGGCGGCGGCGTCGCGGATGCGGCCGGCGTGAGCCACGGCTTCCTTGGCGCCGAGGGTGGTCATGATGGCCGTGAGGTCAGCTTGCAGACCCACGTGCACGCGTGATGCGGGAAACGACTTCTCCGTATACTGTGCACCAGCGATGCGCGGCAGCGTGCCCTCTGTAGCCGGGGTAAAGGCCGGATCGGTCAGCGCCGACATGAACACCTTGAAGGTCAGGGTGTCATTGTCGAGGTTCTCCTTTGGAAACAGGTTGAGAAATGGGTAGGCGCGGTCCGGGTCCATCTTCAGGTTCACCCACTCCATATAGAGCACGCGGGTGTGGTTGGCCATGGTGCCGACATCGGCGATGTGGTGCCCGAGAGTGCCATAGTACTGCTCGAGGGCGTCGGTGCCGATGTCGACGACATTGCGCGGGCCATCTGCCGCCTGCGCGTTCTCAATGTACTGAGACATGTACTCGATCATGTCTGGGTTGCGCTCGGTATAGTAGTCGAGAAACTCCTTCATGCGCTCTTCAGCCAGCCGCTGGCGCATAGAGCTCGACATCTTGCGCGTCTGGCGATCGCCATGAGCGACAGTTGGCATTTTGGCACTCTCGCTCACTCGCGCGCGAGGCTGTTGGGAGTGTGAGCGTGCTGAAACGACTGAGCGCGCTGATTTAACAACGACACACCCACATTCTCTAATACGCTAGACCCAAGAAACGCCCCAAGCGTTGTCCTTGTTCACTGGCCCACGAGAACAGAACAAGAGAGGGGCTAGGGCCAGGACGCAGATTTGGAGGCGGTGGCGTCGAGCTACACCTTGGGCCTGACTTTGAGGTAGCGCGGCTCACACTGCCGCGCCACATGGCGGCCGGTCGTGAACACAAACAGCACCGTGCCGTGTGGGTAGTAGCTGAGGCCAAGATGTTCCTTCAGGCACCGGCGATACTCGGCCAGTTGCAGCTGAGCCTGCAGAGACGGCAGAAATGAATGTTGTTGTATTGTTGTCAAAGTTGCGTCAAGGTTGCCCTCATCCCATCTCACCTGGTCGGCCTCTGATGTCATGTGCTTCTTGGTGAAGCCGGATACAGGCTTGTCAACATGGCTCGTGAAGTGCGCCAGGTCACATGATTTGGTCTTGATTTCGATAATCTGGTAATGGCCGTTGATCTGATTGCGCACCACCAAATCGATCTGGTTGGCGCCAACAGTGAGCTCAGAGTGCGTGGGAATCAGTCCGTTCTCCACCACATAGGTGGCCACTGCGCGGGCAGCACGGGTGATCCCCGGGTAGGACTTGTTGAGAATGGACTCTATGCTCTTGCGGGTGAACCGCTGACCGGCAACGAGCAACTCGCGGTCAACCCAAGCCTTGACCAGTGCATGAATGATTCGACCGCGCTCCGTCACAGTCATGCGTTTGGAACCTTTGCCTCCCTTGGTAGCGCCTTTGCGCGCATGGGTGGACTGCCTGGCCCGGCGCCGCTTGCGGATGATGTGATCCTTGATAGCACCAATCTTCATCAGCCTGGCTTTCAGGGTAGTGGTGATGCCCTTGTCCTTGGTCTGACGCCCACCCTTGGGTTTGCCCTTGGGTTTCCCCTTGGGGTTGCCCTTCTTGGGAGCCACCATCTCGTGCACACAAGACGGCTTTAATCCGCGCCTGAGAGACAGACAGTCTATTGAGAAGCGAGAAGGCGGTGTGAAATGAGTTAGACCGCCAACATCCAGCCAGTGGCACCAAGACCAGTGCGGCGCGTATCGACGGCAGTGCGCGCCAGGCGGCCCGGTGCGTCCATTATCTGGACGTCCACAGAGCTCCAGTCCAGCACCATCTCCTTGGACCACAGCTCGTTGACAAACACGAAGGTGCAGAGCGAGTTGTGGAATACCTCGCGATCGAAGCAGCAGCGCATCGCGTCGCCCTCAAAAAGCCCCAAGGCCATGGCCATGATAGCCGACCAGCACAGGGCTCGGGTCTCGGCGCGCATCTGCGCAAAGACAAGCGTCTCAGAGGCGCGGTCAAAGCAAGCGTAGATGCCGCTATTCTCTGTCCCATCTCCAAGGGAGAGGATGAGGTGCGGCCGGTCGGACCAGCTCTTCAGCAAGCTCTCGTCTTCAACCACCGCAGACATGAGCATCAGCTCAGTCACACGGTCGGTAGACACCTTCATGGCCGAGCGCATATGCGGGGCCAGCGAGGCGACAAAGGCGAGGTTGCCGGCCCAGTCTTCGGCTGTGATGTCCTCACAGCACACCACGTCCAGTCGACTGGAAACACCCGGCGCTGCCTTGATGTACTCAGAGGCCGGCATCATCTCTGGTGTGTCGGGTCGGGGCACAGGGTCAAAAAGCCCGGCGACCTCCCTCTCGATCGTTTCTTCGTTCTCGTCCACCTGTTGCTCTTCCTCGTAAGGAGTGGGAAAGAGAGATGGTTCGGCGAGCCCGCCAGCCGAATGCAGACGCTCCAGCGTGTCGGCGACCCACTCATCCACTGTCATGGAATCATCGGAAGAGACAGCACAGTAGGCATCGGCTGCTCCTTCACCGTCACCCCAGGCTGCACATGCAGTGGGGGGTGATGGGTGGCTTGACGGCCAAGTGAAGGAGCCGCCAAAGCCAGAGTCCGGGGTAACCAAGGAGTCCAGGACTGGTGACTCAGCCAAACCAGACTGGGCGATGCCTGGGATTTGCATGCCAGGCGACGAACGCGTCGGCCACGATGGTGCATTCAGGCCATTTGGATCAGCAGAGTTGCTCAGCATACTTGGCATGCGCTCTCGGCCCACCATAGAGTCAACCGGCCCAAGCCAATCCGTAACGGCTGCCATGGCCAGCACCTGGGCGGACGTATTTCGCGTCAAGGGGGGCAGATCTCGCGCAGATACGCGGCCGCTGCGGGAACTAGAGAGGTACATTGATGAGAAGCAAGCAGAAGTGGACGCCACCAGCGAGGAGCTGCGCAACGCCGAGGCCCGCTACGTCCAACTCTACGAAGGACTCACGGACCAGCAGCGAGCGACAGAGGCCAAGGGAGTGGAACGGCTGGACGCTTGGCTGACTCACCTCAGGTTAGGTTCAAAACGATCAGGGAGGATAAGGGAGGATAAGGGAAGGGGAGAGGGGCGGGGTGTCGAGAGGGAAGTTGAAAAAGTGGCCGAACCGGCAATTGCTCCCATTTCCTGATTGACGATCTATGCATGGATGCATGGACCGATCCCATGATGGGGTCTCCAGACCGCATTCCATCCCTCACCAGAGACCGGTTTAAATGCGGTCGCTAGGCCGACACTTGACAGTCCAGTCACCCATTCCGCAAGCAGACTGGAACGAGGGATGGGGTGGGATCGAACGAGGGATGGGGTGGGATCAAAACGAGGGATGGGATGGGGTCTTGGTCGAGGGATGGATAAGCCAGGAAAAGACCGACCGCTTTTCAACCGATTTGACCCAACCTAACCTTGTTTTTAATTAGCCAAGAGCTTAACAGCCTGAACGAAGCACGCGAGGTTGCACGGCGGAAGGCCGCCAACAAGGCCCACGGGAAAGCCTTGTCATCCGTGGCTGGGTATCTGGACGAACTGGGCTCAAGTTGTGAGCTACCCAAATCCACCGCGGCGATCGCCTCCCATTCACAAGAGCAAGCCGAGGCATCCGACATGGCCGCCGTCGGTATCCAAGACAGCGAGTCCCACAGAATGCCGGCAAAGTCTATTGCGACACGCAAGGCTGCGAACGTGGACCCCAAGTCGCTGTTTGAGAAGCTGCGCACCAAGGCCATGCTTGAGAATGCACCAGCTGCATCAGAAGCGCGGCACCTGTCCAAGCCGGGGTCCGCCCGCAAGACCAAGAACAAGGTCGACGAATCCTTTCATTCGTTTATGAGTGCGTGATGGCCCTTCTGCTCAAAGATAGTCAAAGTCCACACTCTTCGGGTCCTTAGGAGCATAATGGACAGTGGCCATCCACGCACCGGCCTTCTGGTGTACCTTTTGGAAGGTACACTTCCACCTGTCATGCCTAACGTTGCTCATCATAGAAAGGGCGGCCTGTGCATCATCTTTGCTGCTCGCGGTCGTTTCCACAATGAAGAGCCTGGCAAAGCCATCGGTGTTGAACCACTTGAAGGCATGCGCGACTGCAAATAGGGCATTTGGAGCGGCATACAAGTCCGGGTTGTCTGGGTTGTAATCCATGGTAGACAAAATAGAGTGGATGGAAGGGGAGAGAAGACGAAGGGAGGTTGTGTTCAATGCAATGGTGTTACTGCACCTCATCAAATGTGGCAGCAATGGCCATGAGGGCGACAATGGGCTCTGGAGTTGCAGTCTTGTGGCGCGTGCAATTGACAGCGACGTGACGGAACATGTTGGCCTCGCCCATGAGGCGGTGGAGCGTACGACTCTCGTCGAGCTCGTCCAGCACATCCTCTGACACGGAACCGGCCAGTGTGTGCTGCGAGAATGCCAGCAGGAAGATCATATAGATGGCATAGGCGGCGTCGGAATGCGGCGGGCAGGACTTGTAGGTGGCGAGGAACCATCCAATGATGTCCGTGCGACGAAAAGCCCCTGGGCTCGGCTGGCCGAGAAGATGGCGCCCGGACGAGGCGATGTAGGCACTCGCGCTGTGGGCTTTGGTGCCCACGCGGTTGGTGAGGATGCGGCGGGTTGCAGCAACGAGCTTGCTCTCCTTGCATGTTTCCTGGTAGGCACGGAACATCATCTCAACCAGTTCCCAGACCTCCTGCATGCGCTGGCGCTCGGTGTAGCTGCCGATGGGGCCGACAACATTGGGGCGTCTTATCTCGTCGTCGAAGATGGCTGCACTGAAGACAGCGGACTCGACGCGGAAGATATGGGCATGGCCAGCACCCATGTGGGCCACCAGAAAGCCGAGGGCACGCAAGCCCATGTCCGGCACAAGCGGCGAGTGCGAAAGGTGCACAAAGATGCAAGAGGCACGCCTCTGCTCCAGCCAAAGCTCCTTCTCATTGGAGTGCTCGCCCTCCTCGCTCGTCTCGTTGTAAAAGGGCAGGCGGTTGTGGAACAGCGAAAGAAAAAGGCGCACCTCCGGGCACACTCCGCGCTCAGTGACAATGTAGACACCAGGCGGTGCGTCTTCGGGGCCCACCCAGTGGTGAGCGTCTTCTGGAAATGCATTGACACAGGCCTCTACAGCTTCACCGGTGTCTGCCACTTCTCCGTCGTCGCCCTCCTCCAGCACCCGCTGAAAAAGGCGAGAGAGCACGCCCATGTGGTCCAGTGGACTCTCTCCGCGCAGCACGTCGATGCCCAGCATGAAGGTTGGGAAGGACTCCTTGGTGAGTTCGGCGACTGCGACGGGCGCCGCCTTGCGAGTCATCTGCATCACCTGCAGTTGCAGCGAGCGGATGGTCTCCTCCAGCACATCCAGGCGCTCTCGGCTTTCGTCGTCCACCACATCAGTACCCACTGCCGACCCAGCCGAGCGATGCATCTTGGCCACCTTGTCCTCGACGGATACGGGTGGAGTATCGCGCCTGTGCGCCTGAAGCTTGGGAGCAGTAAGCTCAGGCAGCTCATCCATTCCTCCCTCATCCCCCATCCCCCCCTCCTCGCGTCGCCGCGAGCGACGTTTGTTGCCCCGATGCTGACGCTCCCCGACTTGCGATACAGAGTCCATCGACTCCTCGTCAAGCCCGGTATGCGCGCGCATGCGAGAGCGATGAGACGGACGAGTCTCGGCCATTGCCTGACTTCCGTCCTGGGCAATGAATGTTGCGTTCTGCTAGCTCCCAACGGCTAATTCGCCCCTCTGTTTTGCGCAAACAACTCACATTCCCTCATTGTGGTCTATTTATTCACTACTCCGCAGGTAGCTGCAAGAGGAGCACAGGCTTAGCAGGCGACTCTGCTAGGCGGTGTACCATGTCTGCAAGACACTCTGGGAAATAACGGAGAAGGGCCGCAAGCTTGATGGTTCCTCCGGGGCGCTTGGGGGTGCTCTTCTCCAGCACCACAAACAGCACGGCCACCGTCATATCGTAGACCTTTGCGTAGGTGCGTCGCTTGGCCACCTCCACATAGCAAACGTTGTCTGCCACTGGCAGGTCATCCCCTTCCTTCACCTCGGCATACCATGCCTGCAGGCGACCGAGGTTGTTGATGGTGCTGATACCGACGTGCCCAAACCCCTCGGGACAGGTGATGCCGGCTTCTATGAGGCGGTAGAAAGCCGAGGCATCATGGCCCAGCGCCGCAGACACCCAGCTGTTCAGCACCACGACAGTGCGGAAGAAAGCTGCTGGGAGATCCTCGCGAGCGACCTGCAGCGCCCACAGTGGCAGGCTGACGAGATGCTCAGTGCGATCGATGAGGTAGGTGAGCAGCTCACTGGACGGAGCATTGTCCGAGTAAGCAAGCTGAGCCACCATGCCTTCGAATGTGTTGAGGCCCTTGACCAGAGTCTGCAGGATACGCACAAGGATGGGCCCAAAGGCAGCACACGACTCGCCGATTTCGCACTCGATGGATGAGGCTTCCCGACCCTCCTCCTCCACATAGACAGAGGCCAGGGGACTGCAGTTGATGGGCACGCTTACGCTGATGTCCTTCATGCCGGTGAAGATAACAACGCCCCGACCGTCACCTGCGAGCCCCTTGGGCGGAGCATGCAAAAGGGCGCGCGCGGTCTCAAAAAGCTGAACCTCCATCAGGCTCCCTGTCCAGTAGCCCACCACCCGCTCTGCTCCTTCGTCTGTGAGCAGAGCGCGGAGGACATCCTTTGGATCTGGCATTCTATTGAGCGCGAGAAGAAATTGTGAGACAAGTAACCGCGAGGTCCGGGAAAGGTTGCTTTCTCTGACCCACCCTTTTTCCAAGCGAGGATGCCAGCGGCGCCAAAGAGACAGTTTGACGAGACACCGACACGCGACCAGATGAAGCGAAGGTGGCAGGTGGTTACCATCGCTGCTGCAGTTCTTGTTACCTTTGAAGTACTTTTGCTGTTTGTCTTCTGACCGTGATGCATGGCCATAAGCCCAATCCTATTGGTTTTGCTATGTTTGTAGTAGTAAATCCCGTCCAAGGACCAAACTTTCTTGGCCAATCTTTCTCAACCAACCTTTCTTGGCCAACCTTTCTTGACCAAGCCTCCCTGACCAAGCCTCCCACTCCGGCCATGGCTTTGTCCTCGCGGAAGGTACCGGAGCACCATGTCACGGCCGCGCCTGGGCAAGTGGCGAGAAACGCCATGTTTGGTACTACCAGTACCACGTCATACAAGGGCCCGCGCATTGTCGATGGCGTTCCCAACAAGGAGCCACCGCCCGCCCGGCTGCCACCGCAGGGGCTGCTGCCATGGAAGAACCGCAAGTCTGACTTTGGCATGCGCTCGTTGTTCTTCGACCCCTTCATGTGCAAGCCTGTGGAGCCAGACTCGCCCAATTGGCGCCAAGGCGAGCCAATCATTTTTTTCAAGGACGACGGCATTCGCGCCGGCAACCCCACTCTTGCACAGACGAACGACGCCTACCCTCTGAGCGACTTTGTCAACTACTTCAACGGCAAGGTCCCGCAGGAGAAGATCCCCCAGGCGTTCAAGGACAGGTGCTACAATGCCGAAGGCGTGATCAAGTACGAGACGGCCAGCGAGTTCTTTGAAGAGTGGATGGTGCTGGGGGTGCTGGTCCCGGCATCTCTCAAGACACCCGGCAACGTGTTGGCAGACATGCACGGCGCACGCCAGCACCGCCGCCCCAACCACCTCATCACCATCCGGGTGCAGGGCCGCTGCAACGTCCCGACTATCTGGCAGATTTATGACAGCGAGATCACCAGCTTTCCAGGCGAGGGTGTTCCGTGTGGGCTGCTGGTGACACCGAAGCCCCACGTGTATGCCAGCGGAGCATCGAGTGCCGAAAGCGGCGTCGCCACCGAGTACCGCCTGCACCTCAAGCCCTGCTCGCTGCGCGTTGCCCAGAGCGAGACTGCCCTTCTGGTGGCCAACATCGCCAAGACATACAAACGAATGTACGCCAGGCTGCCCAGCCGCGAGGAGAGGGGGGCAGCTCTCATTGCAATGCAGCACATGGCTTGGAGCGCTGCGTTCATGCAGATCTGCACACCGGTGGCCTCGTCAGGCGACTTCTTTCCTCTCGACCCCGACACCGGCCTCCCTCAGCCCGAGATCTTCGGCAAGGCCGGGCCAACAACACGCCACATTAGCGACGATCACAACTCGAAGTGGCGTGAGAGCGTGCAGAAGCGCATGTTCAGCACTGTCTTTGTGGACGGTGATGGCCACATCACCCCTCTCGGCGGCAGCGTCTTTTAGTACGCGCCCTTCGACACAGACACAAACACACTACAACCATCAAATGAACTGCTGTTAGCGCCGTCAGCTTATCATGGGGATCTTTGGAGGAAGGGCGGAGGGAGGGGGAAGCCGATGCATCTATGCACAATGAGACCATTAGTAACCCTATGCATCTATGCATAATGAGACTATTAGTAACTCTATGCATCTATGCATAATGAGGTGATTAGAAAAAATCGCTCCCACGCCTAAGTCCCAGGAGGGGGGGGGGCGT
>MDTG01309953.1_pt1 | contig 32928 bp, 30 predicted proteins | sample 811421 | NCBI WGS metagenome assembly MDTG01 (sample SAMN05326645, study PRJNA326480) | marine metagenome | isolation source: seawater | place: Pacific Ocean: South East | collected 2011
ATATCCCTGGTTGTCCTTGCTGGCTGTGCAGGAGGGATCAAGCCGATGGAACACGGGCCGGCAATACCGGTCGCCTCGGAGCCAGACGCTTTTCTGCAGTCGCAGAGCCAGGAGCGGGTCGGCGCCGGGCTGCCGGCGGTGAAGCTGCTGAACACCGGCCAGGATGCCTTTCTGGCCCGGGCTGCTCTGATCGAGACCGCCAACCAGCGCATCGACGCCCAGTATTACATCTGGAACGATGATGACAGTGGGCGTTACCTGGCCAGCCGTCTGGTTGCGGCCGCTGATCGCGGGGTGGTGATTCGCCTGCTGCTGGATGACATTAATGTTGCTGGCAAGGAATCCCTGTTCGCCCTGCTGGATGCCCATGCCAATATCCGTGTGCGTATATTCAATCCATCCCGGTCCCGGGATGGATTCGGTCGCTGGCTCTCGTTTATCACTGACTTTGATCGCATCAACCGGCGCATGCACAACAAAACCTTTGTGGTGGATGGTCTTGTGGGTATTGCCGGGGGCAGGAACATCGGGGATGAGTACTTCGATCAGCATCCGACACTGAACTTCCGGGACCGCGATGTTCTGGTGCTGGGGCCGTTGGCGGAGGACATGACCGCCAATTTTGAGGCCTACTGGGACAGTCCCTGGACCTTGCCGCTGGTAGAGCTTTATCCCAAGCCTGAACAGGCACAACCGAAGCTCAGCGTCCTGATTGAATCTGCCGCCTCGCGGCATTACCAGATCGAGCCCCCAGGAAACCGGCAAACGGCAAGAACCTATCTGGAGACCTTGTTTGCCAACACCGTTTCCGCACCCGCCGAACTGGTGTTTGATCCGCCTCCCGAAGACCCGGATGCCCCCGCAGAGGCTCCCCAGCGAACCGCGCAAACCCTGTATGACCTGGTGGACGGTGCCCGGTCCGAGATCCTTATTGAATCGGCGTATCTGATCCTGACTGACCATCAGCTCAGTGCCATGAGCGACATTGGCAGAGGTCGTTTACAGGTTGCCGCCCTGACCAATTCGCTGGCCACCAATGATCTGGTTACCAACCACTCCGGATACGCACGGTGGCGCCGGGCGATGTTGGAGCAGGGTATTGAGCTACACGAATTACGACCAGATGCCCCTGCATGCCAACGTTGGGTGGCCGCCAGTGCAGCCTGTGAAGGCGGTGAGGTAAGCCTTCATTCCAAAGCGGTGGTGTTTGATCGGGAAACCCTGTTTGTCGGGTCCTTTAACGTGAATCTTCGTTCCATCTATCTCAATGGCGAGACGGTGCTGGTGATCAAAAGCCCAGAGCTCGCGGATGCCGTGGCGGACGATATCCGTTACGCCATGGAGCCCCGGAACAGCTGGCGGGTTGAGCTGAATGGCCAGGATGAGCTGGTCTGGCGGTCAGAAGGGCAGGAGGTGCAGCACGAGCCGGAGGTGGGTTTCTGGCGCCGGGCCATGTCGCGGATGCTGTCGTGGTTGCCTATCGAGAAATACCTGTAGCGGGGCTCAGGCCTCGTTGCCGGCAGCCACACCAGACGCCCAGGCCCACTGGAAATTGTGACCACCCAGGTGCCCGGTCACGTCCACCACTTCGCCAATAAAGAACAGGTTCGGCCGATCCAGAACCGCCATGGTTTTGGAGGAGAGTTGGCGTGTATCAACTCCGCCCAGGGTCACTTCTGCGGTTTTCCGAACACATCCCTAATGTTGTCAATTTTCCCCCATGGAGGTTAGTAGCAAACCGATCTGTGCATTTCGTTGGGTACTGCCATATAGTTTCCGCATGCTGTGTGGATATGCTAGTTAAGGTGCTGATTTTTAGGCGTTGTTAAGGTAGTTCCGAAAATTGATATGCATACACGATGGCACGTCAACTATGTGGACAAAAAGGGGGAGGATTTGTACACATTGTAATACCCGAATCGGAAATCGTTAGCTGGTCTACGCGATTCAACGGTTTGATTTCGGGAAATGGTCATTGTTTGCACTACCTTTAGTTTCGGATCCAAATCTGGGCCTACTTTTAACTGACGTGAAGGTTTGGATTGGTCGCAAAGCGGAACTTTTTCGCTGCCCAACATAGCGCTTTCCACGTACCCAAGTTACCCCAGTAGTTGCTGTGTAAATCCACAATCATCAGTGCAGAGTGATCGATCCGTTGCTCCGGAGGCTCGTTAAAACCGAGAGACTAGGCGCGCTGTCCCGCAGAAGGAACTCGCCGGTTCAGAAATGATTGGCTCGGTAGGTAATTGATAGCTATGCGGATTTACTTTGAGGTTAAGATCATGGGTAACTGCGGTTTAGTCGGAATTCAAACTGATATATGGTTAACAATCCGCGTGAGAAGAGCCTAAACAGAATAAGGGTAGAGAATGAAGCTGGATATCGTAAAAATAAAGAATTTCCGCTGTTACAAGGACGAAATATCGATACCTTTCTCCGATTTGACGGCCCTTGTTGCCAAAAATGACATAGGCAAATCTTCAGTACTTGAAGCATTGGATGCATTCTTTAATTCCGAAAAGCTGGAGCCTGGTGATCGGTCTGCTGGGTTGACGAACTCGGATGATATAGAAATTACCTGTGTCTTTAAAGATTTCCCGGAGCAGCTAATTATAGATACAGATAATCTTATATCGCCTGCAAACGAATATCTTTTAAACCCTGATGGAAAACTTGAAATAAAAAAAATATTCTCTAGTGCCTCTCCAAAGTGCGAACAAATTTTTATTAGAGCGGTCCACCCAACAGCTGAGTACTTCAACGATCTATTTTCTTTGACCATAACACAGCTAAAAGCAAGGGCCAGAGAACTTGGCGTTGATTTAGCGGGCGTAAACGCAACTATTAAATCAGCTCTTCGGCACGCAATCTGGTTAAGTACACCTGATGAAAACCTAGCGAAGCAATTAGTCGAATTAGAGGTAAAGTCAAAGATTTGGAAGCCGCTGCAAAATACCCTTCCTCTATTTCAGCTTTTTAAATCTGACCGTCCAAGTTCTGACCAAGATGCTGAAGCGCAAGATCCCATTAAATTTGCGATCAAGGAAGCTATCAGGCAAAAGGCGGCCGAGCTTGACGCTATAGGCGACCATGTAAAACGCCAAGTTGAGGAAGTTACCAGGTTAACCATTGAAAAAATTCGAGAAATGGACCCTGACTTAGCAAGCCAGTTAAATCCGAATTTCTCAAACTTCAACTGGGGCAAAGTCTTCTCTGTGTCACTCACCAATGAAGATAAAATACCATTGAACAAACGAGGTAGTGGGGTTAGACGGCTTTTCTTGATCAATTTCTTCCGAGCTAAAGCTGAACAGTTGGCAAGTGAACGAGACGTCCAGGATGTTATTTTTGCAATAGAGGAACCTGAGACATCGCAGCATCCAAACAATCAACTTTTGCTCCTGGATGCGTTGAAGGAGTTGGCGCTTGAGGAAACCCATCAAGTGATTTTCACAACTCATAACCCCATCCTCGCCGGACGAGTTGATCGGGACTCTATAAGGTTTATTGAAAAAGATGAAACCGGCTCGCGAATATTGGCTGAGAACGACGATGAAACTTTACTTAGGATTAAATCGAGCCTTGGTATGTTTGCAAACCACAACATCAAAGTCTTTGTTGGAGTAGAGGGGCCCAATGACATTGAGTACATTAGCGGAATATCTTGGCGTTTATCACAGGAAGACCCAAGTATCGTCAATTTAAAACGCTCAGAACAACGAGGGGAATTGGTGTATATACCCATGGGGGGCTCAACTCTAGAGTTATGGACAAATAGACTCGAAGGACTTCAGGTTCCGGAAGTTCACGTGTTGGATAGAGATGTCCCTCCACCGGAACCAGCTAAGTATCAGGGCGCAGCAGATAGGGTGAATGCGCGCGGCGATAACTGTCGTTCTTTCATAACCAATAAAAGAGAAATGGAGAATTACATCCATTTTGAAGCTATAAATGAAGAGTTTGAAATACAGTTAACCGAGAACTTTCAAGCATTCGATGATGTCCCAGTGATGGTTGCAAAGGCAGTTCATGACGCATCGCAGTCTACAGTAGACTGGGAAGACTTGGATGAGAAGAAGCGAGATAAGAAAGAGAGTAAGGCCAAGAAACGCTTGAACCGAGCTGCTGTTTCCAATATGACAAAAGTGCGCCTTGATAGTGCAGATCCTGACGGTGAAGTATTAACCTGGCTAAGGGAAATAAGCAGGCATCTGCTTTAAGTTTGTTAAAGAGTGACTCAAGCCGACCGTTATCCGCTAGCGCACCAAACGTCGGCTCATTAAAAGCGTTATATGAAGTTAAAGGTTTTTAACTTATGGGTGACAAGAGCATCGTTTTCGAGATTCATAAAGCTATTTTTAAGAATAAAATCGAGGTGTTCCGAAAATATGCTGAGGAGCTTGAAGGCAAATTCGAATCTGACCTCAAGGTGATTGAATCGAGGTTTGATTTTGACTTTGAGGATGACGAGGGTGATGAAGATTACGCCTCATACGTCGAGTTTCTAATCGATGAAAAACGCATGGTCGAGCAAGACTTTCTAAATCAATATAGAAGTTCAGCGATAATTTCAGTCTACTCGCTTATTGAACATAGGTTACGAGTCATAGCCGAACTTCTAGGGAAGCTGAAGAGTAGCAAGCTGGAGGTATCGGACCTTAGTGGTGAAGGAATAATTAGGAATAGGAACTATCTGGAAAAGGTTTGTGGCGTAGATTTTTCTCATTTGAACAAGCAATGGTCCGTAATCAAGGATTTGAGCGCATTGAGAAACTGTGTCGTCCACTGTGAAGGAGACATCACTAAAGCACGCGCTTCACAAAAGCTTTCAAACATTGTCGAAAATACAGAAGGGCTGCGTCTTGAGCGCGACGATACTATCGTCTTCGAACTACCTTACCTTGAAAAGGTTATAGATGTAGCGGAAGACTTCTTCTCTGGTGTAGTCGACGCAGCTTTTGAAGTGTTCAGTTCATATAATAAGTCAAGTCAGAAGGACGCTCTAAAGCGCGCCTCTGCTTGAGTTTTTGATATGACTCCCCACATCAAGAGGCATGCAGGAAGTCGCAATGAATTTCCCAGATGATATTGAAAAGCTACAGCAAAAAGTCGAAAAAATTCTCGATCCTATTGCCTCAGCAGTAGAAAACGGAACGAAGGCTGAAAAGGACTTTCTATTTACTGCCTCTCGAACAGACGCTGGGAGATCTTTGCCTCCTTACTATCTAATATATTTTTTGTTTGTTGATCTCCTTAGGTGCAAAAATCTTGGTCAGTTTGAAAAGATCTCCTGGTCGGTGCCTATTGATTATAACGGAAAAGCCTACTTGCTTGAACACAGAAAATCTGGAATGGGTCTATTTACCTCGAATGAGGTGAGTCAAGAATCAGATTGCCGAGAAATCGTAAGGAAAATAACTAAGGCTGTGAAAGCCGCTCGACCATATTTTGAGTGGGTAGCAAGCGAAGCGGCAAAGCGTTCAGATCTAAATGTACTAAATCACAGCCTTCGCTTGTATGATCGATACGCATATTTTCTTGATGAATACGAGAAAAAGGTTCAAGAAGCAAACGCTCGAAAAGATGAAAGAATACGAACGCAGCACTCAAGCAATTCATGGAGTGTTCAGATGCCCTATTTTGATCTAAAGAGAGAATCTGAATGGCTGGCAATGTCGGTGATTGATGCATTTTTCAGCTTCACTGAGCATGTGTTTATTCATGCAGCTATTTTGCGAGGTAAGGTAGTAACCGGCGAAGATGTTGCCAATTTGGCAGATAATGAATGGGCATCAAAATTTAAAGCGTGTTTTGATATTCAGGATCAGGAAACAAAATCACACTATGACCAATTGGTCTCCATAAGGCGTCAGATAAGAAACTATATTGCACATGGTGCTTTCGGTAAAAATGGTGAGGCGTTTCAAATTCACTCTGGAGCGGGTGCTGTGCCTCTACTTATGCCTCATCAGAAAGGTAGTGCTCGGTTTTCCATGCAAAGCGGCATTGAATTTAACGAAGAGGAAGCTATAAAGGTCGTAAAGGAATTCATGGAATTTTATTGGGAGTCTGATATGTTCCCTGAAGTTATTTATATCCAGAGTAGTATGCCAACTATTCTACATTACGCGTCAGACTCAACTTACGCTAGAGCGATGTCTTCCACTGAAGACATGGAGAGCTTTGTTGAATATTTAACAAGGTTGCAAGAACAATCTGCTAACATGGATTGGTAAAGCAGGCCTAATCGGGTAGCCGGGGGCATCTAACCCCCCCCAGCCCCCACAGCTCCCTGTGTAACCATCCCCTAAAAACGAAACAGACGTAGTAAGAGGTCCGTGGACCGCGATTAAGCATGCATCGATTGGAGGGGATGGTGCCAATCTCGTCGCGGAAAAAGGGCCGCTTTCCAATGAAAGCGTGGATCTTTAAAAAGAGATTACTAATGTTTGTCAACAACGGTGAGTTTTGACCGCTTTGGAGGTGCGGACCTTTTCTTGGACTGTTTTATGCCACCAAACCCAAGCTTTCCCGGTATTCAAGCGGGCTCAGGCCCCCAAGTGAAACTTTAATCCGTTTCTCGTTGTACCATCGAAGGTACGAGTCAAGCTCCTCCATGAATTGCTCAATTGTGACTGTATGCCAATCTTGAGGATAGAAGAACTCATTTTTCATCCGCCCAAAGAAGCCTTCGCATGCGGCGTTATCGGGAGTACAGCCCTTCGCCGACATCGACCTGAGGAGATTTGCATCCTCAATACGCGATAGCCATCCTGGCCACCGGTAGTGTGCACCCCGGTCAGAGTGAACAAGTGGAAACCGGGCCTCAGACAACGTCTCAATGGCTTCGTCCAGCATGGTGTTCACAAGATCAGCGTCCGGCCTGGTACCGATCGTCCAACTGACGACCAACCCGTCAAAACAATCGATCATGGGAGACAGATAAATTTTCCCCGAAGGAATCTGGAACTCCGTAATATCAGTCAGCCATTTCTGATTTGGTAGCTTTGCTTTGAAGTCACGATTGATCAGGTTGTCTGGTGCTGGGCTGACTTCACCATTGTAGGAACTGTAACGACGTCGCTTACTAGCTTGGACTACCAGCTCTTCCTCTGCCATCAACCGCCGAACGACTTTTTCTGAGATTCTCGTACCTCGTCTTCTGAGGACGACATGAACGCGTCGGTAGCCATAACAGCGACGGTTGAGGTCGAAGATGTCTGCCACTGAACGACGGATGTCACAGTACTTATCAGGGGCATTAATACGGGCCCTCTGATAGAAGTAGGAACTGCGTGGTAATTGGAGCTGCTCGGTTAGCTCAGATAGCGTGTAAATTCCTCTCAGGGCGTCAACCAACAGGGTCTTCTCCCGGTTCGTCAGTAACTGTAGGTCGACGCCCTGATCTTTTTTTAACAGTTCATTCGCCTTCGTCAGAATGTCATGTTCGAGTTGGAGTCGGTGGACTCGCACCTGAAGCGACTCCACCTCTCGCTCCAATGCGACGCGGTTATTATGGGAGTGCGAATGCTTGCGGGACTTCATCATTGGATTGACCTGGTCATCAAGTAGTTGGTCTTTCCACTTGTACAACAGTTGCCTACTCACCCCTATGTTATTGGCAACCTCTGAACCGCCCCGGGTATCGCGGAGGCCCGTTGGTTTAAGTCACGCTGCCATAGCGGCCTGAATGTTAAGTTGCCGGTAGTAGTTTGCCTCAGCTTCTCCCGGCGGTATATATCCCAAAGGCTCCATCAGCCGTTGATGGTTGAACCAGGATACCCATTCCAGCGTTGCCAGCTCAACGGATTCCATGGATTTCCAGGGGCCGCGCCGGTGGATCAACTCTGCTTTGTACAAGCCATTGATGGTCTCAGCGAGGGCGTTGTCGTAACTGTCACCCTTGCTGCCTACCGATGGATCGATGCCGGCTTCGGCCAGGCGTTCCGTGTAGCGGATCGACACATACTGTGAGCCTCTGTCGGAGTGATGAATCAAGTCCTCTGACTTGTCGGGCTGACGGGCGTAGAGAGCCTGTTCCAGAGCATCAAGCACGAAGTCCGTGTTCATCGTGCGACTTACGCGCCAACCCACGATACGGCGCGCGAAGACATCAACGACGAAGGCCACATACAGCCAGCCCTGCCAGGTGGAAACGTAAGTAAAGTCGGATACCCAGAGCTGGTCTGGGCGGTCAGCGACAAACTGCCGGTTGACCCGATCTAGCGGGCACGGCACCGATCGGTCTGGGACCGTGGTGCGCACCGCCTTGCCACGTCGGGCACCCTGAAAGCCCAGGCGACCCATGAGTCGCTCCACGGTACAGCGGGCCACAGGAATGGCTTCCCGGTTCATCTGCTTCCAGACTTTATCGGCGCCATAGACCTTGAGATTGTCGTTCCAGACACGCTTGATCTGCGGCATTAAAACCTCGTCACGCTTGGCCCGGTCACTGCGTAGTTCTGGATTGCGCTGCCGGGCCGCATGACGCCGGTAGGCCGACGGGGCAACCTGCAATACCTTGCAGATCGGCTCGACCCCGTAGGTATCCCGGTGCTGATCAATGTAGGTGTTTATGACTTCAGCTTGCGGTCGAGCTCCGCCTGGGCGAAAAAAGCGCTGGCCGTGCGAAGGATGTCATTGGCACGCCGCAGTTCCTTGTTCTCGCGCTCCAGATCCTTCATTCGTTGCGCTTCGGCGGTGGTTGTACCGGGACGTTCACCGACATCAATCTCGGCACGCTTGACCCATTCCAGCAATGTCTGTGGCACACAGCCAATCTTGGGGGCAATCGACTCCACAGCAGCCCATAGCGACGAGTACTCGCCACGATGCTCCTGCACTAGCCGCACCGCACGTTCTTTAACTTCAGGGGAAAACTTGTTGGATTTGTTCATGGCTCCATTCTCTCAGATGCTGGAGCCTCCTCAAAACCCGGGGCGGTTCACTCAGCAGCAGAGTCCTGTCGCGAGCAAAGCTGAATGACAGCCTGTTGTTTTTGGCTCGCAGACCACGGTGAAGTACCTGTGGTCTTGCCAGTCACAGACTTTCTTGCCCCAGGGTGTAGTTCGTCAATCCATGAAATCAGTGTGGCAGTGCACGGGTAGCCTAGCGATCTTCTCGTGTGGGCGAGACAACACTGGCCGTACTTGAAATAGTGATCTACTGCTAGCCGCTTCTGAGACAGTGAATATTTGGGCTTCCTGCTGGGCCTTGCAGGTAAGTCTCCTCTTTCGACAAAGGTACGGTACCACCGGCGTAAGTTCTTCTTTGATGGGTAACCCAACTGTCGGACGACGGTTGCAGCGCTTTTGCCGCAATCGATATAGAGCTCCACAGCTCGAATACGGTCTTCATACGAATACATAGACTACCTCCAATGTAGTCCAAGATAACGTCCGCACCTCCTTTACGGACTTTTAACACCGGTGCTGACACTGAACCAAGGCGTATAACTGTTACTCGGTCAGGCGCAGTTGCTCACCGCGCCAGGTTTCGCCCCAGTGGAGTTTGCCCCGGTTCAGCCGGTGGGCACACATCTAGTACCAAGACCATCGTGGACCAGCACTTTAATCCGGTTGCCTCGTTTGTTGGCGAACAGGTAGGCGCAGTGGGGCCTGCCTTAACCAAACACCTGGATGACTCGCGCCAGAGCCATGTCCGGCCCCACGATTCACTGGAAGATCTGACGCCATGGGAATATCTGGCGAAACACCAACGGGCGGAAAACTCTAATCAGCGGTGCAACTAAAACAGGGATGTTTACAATCAACGGGTTTTTCAAATAGTAGCTTGCCGCTCCATCGCCCGGATTCGACGTGTTGTGCAACCTGATAGAAAATCACCTCAATCAATTTTCTGACAGCGATTGAAGCGGGGCGGTTGCCTGGAGTAGCTATCGCCAGCGAACGGTAGAGTTCGGGCTTAACGATAGGGACGGCAACAATCTCCCCGCGTTCCACCATTTCACTGACAGTGGCAGAGGATAAAATGGTATAACCGAGCTGTTGCTTTATCATCTCGCTTAGAAGCGGCCACGCACTGACCTCAAAGGCCAGGTCGATTTTTTTGTGCCTTTGCATCGCTTCCTTTTCCATTCGCGCTCTCAAGCCATGTTTTTCTTCGGGTAGGATCAGCGGTAGATTGAGAACTTCGTCAAGATTCACCGTATTCCGTTTCGAGATTTCGGTGTCCGGCGGAGCAATCAAGAAAAAACGCTCGTCAATCAGTGGGGTATGGCGCAAGTTCTTATGCTTGCTTTGATCATAAGTGATCACCAAATCCAGCTTTTGCTGAGAAACCATTTGCTGCAGCGTGCCGCTCATGGCTGATCTCACTGCGAGATTTACACGTGGATAAAGTGTGCGGAACTGTTTGACGATCATCGTTGCCAATTCGTTGGAGATCGTTGGAAGCAATCCCAGCTTCACCTGACCGGTTACGGTCCCAGAGACTGCCGCCACATCTGCTTGAAGCTGTTCTGTATCCTTAAGCAGGCCTTTGGCGCGTTCATAAAGAACTTCTCCCGCGGTCGTCAGCAAAACACCCCGCCCATGGCGAACAAACAGCTCAGCATCCAGGGCTTCTTCAAGCAATCTAATTTGGCGGCTTAAGGCCGGTTGTGCAATGAATAGCGCCTCCGAGGCACGACTGAAACTACCTCTCTTGGCAATGGTAAGAAAGCTGTTCAGTTGGCGAAGATCAATCTTGAGGTTGGAAGCCATACAGTCTTGACCATTTATTGTTAGATGCCGTATCCCGCTGATTGCGGTCCGTCCTTTAAGCTATACCAACGGTTACTAGGAGATATAGAAAAAAACGATACTGGTCACGTTTCAAACAAGGTCATTAAAAAGGATAATGGAAACATTGGTTTATGCGTTATCTGTTCTGGTTTGGTCTTTGTCGCGGCGTTTGGCTTTTTTGATCTTTGTCATTTTTATTCAATTAGCGGACAAATTGCTTCAAGACGCTATCAAGTAGCCCTTGCATCATTTGCAGTATTGTGAGGACGAAAGGTCAGGGTTGTAGCAATTGTTCGAATCAGCCCGCGCGGATTCTTTGAGGGTCGCGCTACCCCTTTCAGACGTACTCGCCATCGACGTGAAGAGTAGCTCAACCAAGCAAAGCAGGAATGTGAGTGCTTTGGTCTACTGGAGCACGTTGTTGCTGGCGCGAGACAAGCGCTTGTCGGGCGGGAGGAGAACCAAAAACAAGACGGAGAAGCAATATGTACCCCAATCTCAAGATGTACATCGGCGGTCAGTTCGTGGACGGACATGGTGAATCCAGCCAGTCGGTCATGAATCCCTCCAATAATGAGGTTCTGGCCACGCTACCTTATGCAAGTGAGAGTGACCTGGACCGGGCGCTGGAATCGTCGGAACAAGCCTTTCGTTTGTGGAAGAAGGAACCCGCCGTGGAGCGTTCTCGGATTTTACGGAAGGTGGCCGAGCTTATTCGAGAAAGAGCAGAGAACACGGGGCGGGTACTCACGCTGGAACAAGGGAAGCCGGTTCGCGAAGCCATTGGCGAGGTCTTGTCCTGTGCTGAGCATGCTGAATGGCACGCGGAGGAATGCCGCAGAATATATGGTCGTGTCATTCCTTCACGAAAATCGAATGTACAACAAACTGCACTCAAGGAACCGATAGGAGTGTGCGTTGCTTTTTCGCCGTGGAATTTCCCTTTCAGTCAGGCTTTCCGCAAAGTTGTCGCTGCCATTGGCGCTGGCTGTACGGTTATTCTTAAAGGGTCAAGTGACACCCCTGCCTCCGTAATGTTGATGGCACAAATATTCCATGATGCAGGTTTGCCAAAGGGCGTTTTTAACGTCGTATCTGGTGACTCTGGCATGATTTCCGAGTACTTGATCAGGTCGCCGATCGTTCAGAAGATCAGCTTTACCGGCTCTACGCCGGTCGGTCGGAAGCTGGCGTCACTTGCCGGAGCTAATATGAAACGTTGCACCATGGAGCTTGGCGGTCATGCGCCGGTCATTGTTTGTGACGACGCAGATATCGACAAAGCCATTAAAGACCTGGTCGGATTCAAGTTTCGGAACGCGGGGCAGATTTGTATCTGTCCGACGAGGTTCTTTGTTCAGCGGAATATCTACAACGATTTTGTCTCCAGGTTTTCCGAAGAGGCAAAGAAAATCAAAGTGGGATGTGGGTCCGATGACTCCACAACGATGGGGCCTCTGGCCCAATCGCGTAGGGTAGGGGAGATGCAAAAGTTAGTTGACGACGCTTGCCAGAAGGGCGGCGTGTTGGTGACGGGCGGTGAGACGCCGTCTGGCGCGGGGAACTTTTATCCACCAACGGTTCTCAAAGATGTTCCTGATGATGCGATGTTCATGAATGATGAACCCTTTGGCCCAATTGCAGGTTTTGTGCCATTCGACAGCATCACCGAAGTGCTGGAACGAGCTAACCGGTTGTCCTTCGGGTTGGCTGCCTATGCGTACACCTCATCTGTTAGCAATGCCCATCGTATTACCAATGGCTTGGAAGTCGGTATGGTCTCTGTGAACCACATAGGGCTGGCGTTGGCGGAAACTCCCTTTGGAGGCGTCAAGGAAAGCGGCTATGGTAGGGAAGGTGGCAGTGAGACCTTTGATAGTTATCTGGCTACCAAGTTTGTGACTCAGATGAGCTGATGTCGGTTGAGAGCCAAGAGTATGAGTTTTCTTTGAGTTAAATGGTTATAAACTTAATTTTATCTTCGGGTCTTTCGATCAAAAATAAAAAGGAGACCGTTAATGACCAGCAACTTGTTAGCACCAAATGACATTCTAAATGTTATACCTGGGCAGGTAATCTGTGAGGGTACTGTAGAAAATACGCTAAAAAATCGGCTTTCGATGAGAAACTATCGGTTCGATAAAACTGAAGTTTATATTCCTGAAATGCGGGATTACATGCTGGTCAGGTGGGAGTCTCCGCCTGAAAATCTTGGTTTCTTCCATTCGGGTAAGTGGGCAGATCAGGATGCTCGTACCGATAGCGTGACAATTCTGGCGCGTGGAGAGCCATCTCGATGGTTCTGGACAAATGATATTCAGGTCTCACACGTTTATGTCTCCGAGTCTGCGATAAAAAAAGTCGCTAATGATCTCTTTGAGAAAGATGTTGACAGTTTGAATATCGATCATAGAGCTGTTTCTCAGGATGCCACACTGGCTGAGTTGATGAAGTCATACGAACGGGAGTGCCTGGGTGAAAGTCTCGGTGGTCAACTGTATGCAGATACCATTGAGACTCAGATATGTATCCATCTGATCAGGGAGTATTCTCAATGCAAGCTTCGTGAAATTCAGATTGATCGAAGTATGCCTGTTTCAAAACAAAAAACGATTGAAGAATATATTGCTGAAAACCTTGACCAATGTATAAGTATCGATGATTTGGCGGAAATCTCGGGATTTAGTAATTCGTACTTTATTCGCCTGTTCAGAAATGCGTTTGGTATGCCTCCACACGCCTATATTCTTCAGCGGAGGCTGGAAATGGCGAAGGCGATGCTAGAGTCGCCGATGGATATACCGATCAAGGTAATTGCAATGGAGTGTGGTTTTTCCGATCAGAGCCATCTGACGCGTCTGTTCAAGAACAAATTTTCTACAACGCCTAATAGATACAGGAATAAGACGAAAGCAACTGGATTTTGTTGAATTGCTGATCAAGATCTTTGCCTTAGATGCCCGACTCTCTGTTTGCAGAGTGAGACGGGCATCGTTTTTACGCCTGGCTGATTTTTCCCGCACCACCTGACTCCCATATGAATTTCCCCGATCCCGTGGTTGCATGGGTTTTCAACCAGAATTGCTATGCAATAATTTCAGTGTATATTCTAGTTAAAATCGTTGATGAAAATTTGAAAAAAGTGTTTTGATACCATTTGATATAATTGATTTATTTGTGTTCTGGTTCAAAAAAATAATAAATACATTCAATATTCCAAGGGTCTATATCAGGATCATTTGAATTGGTTTTATAAAAAATCAACAAAGGAAAAGCCAGATGATCCACAAAAATATAAACAATAGTACTGCTGATGAAATCGGTAACAAAACGAATCGCAGCTATTTCAAGATGGCGAAATTGAAACTGCCGGGTGCAATTTTATTGGCGACAGCATCCCTCCCGGCATTTTCTCAAAGTATCACAGTGGGCGACACAAACCTTACGCTGTATGGTTACGCAAAGCTTGACCTCATCTATGATTTCGATTCGCCTCTGGGTATTTCGATTATCCACCAGAATATCAGGCTTGACGATACAAATGGCCCCGATGGTCATTTTGACGCACACGCCCTAGAGTCCAGGATCGGCATTTCAACCATTACTCCTAGCGAGCTCGGAAATATCGAGACCCGGGTTGAAGGTGATTTTTATGGGCCTGGCGGGACCTTTCGACTCCGGCAGGGGTACGGTACATGGAATGGCATTCTTGCAGGTCAAACCGAAACGAACTTTTCGACGTTTCTTGGTTACACGCCGAGCATTGATTTCACCGGTCAGGTAGGACAAACAAACCTGGACCGTCAGGCGCAGATTCGTTACTCAACAGGGGGGCTCTCGATAGCTTTAGAGGAGGCTGACAAGCAAGGAGGCCGAGCCTATGAAATGGAAGAGACCGTCGAAATCAAGAGTAGCCTTCCAGATCTGACTCTCAGATATGACGATGCTCTGGGCAGTATGAACTATTCCTTAGGAGCCGTGTTGCGGAAGTTAACTGCTTATGATGCCGCTGCTGATCGGGAAGAAGACGAATTCGGTTATGGTGTCACCTTCTCGGGAAAAATGCCTGTTTCATCAAGGGTGAGCCTGCAAGGTGCAGTAGTCTACGGTGAAGGTGTTGGTGGTTACCTGTGGTTAAACCCGGCTGCGCCGGCCTACTACGACCCTGTTACTGCCAAACTCGAAGCTATCGAAGCCGTTGGCGGTACTCTTGGAATATCCGTGGCTGTTGGTCCTGGTTTAGCAAACCTGGCCTATGGTGTGTCAGAAGCTGATCTGGACGACATAAAAAATGTTGACGTTAGCAATGAGGGCGAACAAAACACGAGCCTTTATTTGAACTACCTGTGGTCGCCCATTGAGAATGTCGATTACGGTATTGAAGTTAGCCACCATACCCGAGAGTTGGTGGGGGGGCGTGAAGGGAAGGCGACACGTCTTCAGGCGATGGCTAAATACACTTTCTGAACATTGATTTAAGCGTTGTTGTGCCCCTAGTTGCCCCGACTCTATGTCGGGGCTTTTTTCTGTATGGATCAGTGGCATCTTTCTTTTCCCATAAGTAGCAGGATAAAATCTCGAATTAGCTTCATCATAATAAAGCTCAGCCAATTAATTTGCTGTCTCGATATTCCCAACAAGTCCGTTCTATTTTTCTACCAGTTCGGACATCTTGCCTGCAAGCTTCTTAGTTCTCGCCCCATCAATGTTCTACTCATCTTCGTAGAATTCCGGAGTGAACTTCAGATTTAATTTCATAAAATATTGATTTTTAGAGGAGATCACCTTCTGGCCTCAGCATGTTAATGCCTTTTATTTTGCTTTAATAATGTCGCTATCGGCTTGTTGTTGATAGAGGAAGGGAACATAGACAGCCATAATCGATCCGTCTTTCAGCAGACCTTCCTTTTCTTTGGTGTTGAAACGATTCCACGTGTCACGAAAAGTTGCTGCCCCCTCCCCCTCCCTGCGGCATATAGACCGCCTGGCGCGTCGATAGTAATATTTTCGACAACATCATGGAGATTGAAATTGTTCAGTTCTATGGGTGATCGGAAGGTGCAATCCTTAATCCACAACACCTTGCTCGAGTGTTGCATAAACTTCATTTACCAGGATTGCCATCGGTGATCCCCCGAAGTTGTTCGCCCAGCGAGCGCTAGGAAGCGCCAGATATTCGCAAGCGCTTGCCGTTTAATTCTTCAACCGTATTTACTGGACCATTACAGAACATTACATAAGCGGTTTTAGATACAGCCGAGGTAAAAACCTGGTTGTTTGACGCGAATTCTTTCTGACATTCCGGGCGGTTGAGCATTACATACTCAAGAATGGCCCGGGAATAAGCGTAGCCCTCTTTACCGGATACTTTACTTTGTGGCACGACGTGTTGGACCGGTGGTTACTCAGGGCTCCTTTGAGGGTTCAAATGGTCATCATAAATACGGTTGTACTGATCAACATGTAGATCCATTCGTTCACGCGGTTTTGAGTTTTCCGAGAGAACTTCGTGGCCAGTATTTCCACGGCGATCGACGAGTTGATCTGCTCGGCGTACGCCAGTGGCGGGAAGCTGGCGATGAGCATGCAGTAGTAAGCAACTATGGTGATTGTTTCGGGCAGGGGGTGTTGAACAGAAATCGGACTAGAATATCCAGGCTGAGATGTATCATCATTAGGGCCATGGCGAGCCCGCTCAGAAAAGTAACTATCTTATTGATCTTTACTATTAGTACTTCGAAGTTCTCCCGCAACTTGTTGCCACTTCTTGCCCTACTTACTATTGTACTCATTTCTATGACCGGCCCCTATTTGAAGATTGATATACGGCCGGAAGGGGCCTGCTTCGGGTAGAAGCAGGCTCTGATGGAAGTTCAATCAATTCGCGGTATATCCTCCATCCACAACGATTTCTGCGCCATGTACGAAGGATGATTCGTCGGATGCGAGAAACAGCACCGCTTTTGATACCTCGTCAGGTGTGCTGGGTCGGTTCATGAGCGTGGGGCCAAGAAGTGCTTTACGGGTTTCTTCATCCGCGTGTAGCAAATCCTTGGTCATGGGCGTATCGATCACCCCGGGGTGCACGGAATTGACGCGGATATTAAAGTCTGCGAGGTCCACGGCGCAGGACTTGGTCATCAGGCGTACAGCGCCCTTTGATGCGATGTACGCGCCAGCGCTTGGCGCGCCGACGATGCCATAAATGGATGAAATATTGATAATTGAGCCGCCGGTACTTTCCTGCATGAGAGGCACGGCTTCCCGAATGCCGAGAAAGGTTCCACGTACGTTTATATCGAACGTGCGATCCCATTCTTCGTTACTGGTCTCATGGACTGGTTTGAGAATGAGTGTTCCTGCGTTGTTGACAAGGATGTCCAGCCTGTCGGCCTTTTCTTTGATTGATTTGATCGCAGCCTTCCAGTCAGCTTCATTGGACACGTCCAGTCGCAAAAACTCAGCATCTCCTCCCTGGCTGCGAATTGCTTCCACGACCTGTTTGCCGTTTTCCACATCAATGTCACAGACGAATACTTTTGCCCCCTCAGCAGCCAGTAGTTCCGAGTGAGATTTCCCCATCCCCATGGCACCACCGGTAACCAATGCAACCTTTCCAGTTACTCGTTTCATCATTGTTTCCTTGAGTCTGCTCCGATGACAGAAGGGGGCAATTTTTTAACTGCCCCGTTCCGTAGTGGACATGCGTTGCTCAGTTGTCGAATTCGAGCGTCGAATAGTTGTCATCAACGACGGCCTGAAGCTCTTGCCGGTAGGCGCCAAGCCCGGCCATGTAGAAACGGACGGTATTTTTCTTGCCCGGTATATTTGCGCCGAAGATCCATGACTGGGCTTTGGGAAAAAGCGTCATATCGGCAATCGATTGGCAGGTTTCTACCCAGGCTTCCTGTGCCTCGGGCTTCGGTTCGATGGTCTTATGGCCGTTGCGTTCGGTCAGTGCAATCGCATCGGAAATCCACTCAACCTGGGTCTCAATGCTTGGAGGAAGGTTGGTGAAGGGACCGTTCGGCCCCAGAATCATGAAGAAGTTGGGGAAATCCGCTTCCATTACCCCCAAATAGCCCAAGGGGCCGTCTTTCCATTTATCCTGAATGGTGACGTCATTGCGGCCCTTAAGATCGATTCGAGTGTAGTTTCCCTCTACGGCATCGAAGCCTGTGGCAAAGATCACTGCATCCAGCTCAATCTCCTTGCCGCTTTCAAGGAGAATGCCGTTTTCCGTGAACTTTGAAATTGGATCGGCTTTAACATCTTCCAGGGATACGTTATCGCGGTTGTACACCTCGTAGTAGTGATTGCCACACAGGGGACGCTTGGCGTAGAGATCGCTGGGCATCAGTTTTTTGGCGGTATCGGGATCCTTTACGATCTGAGCAATTTTCCGCTTTATAAAGTTTGCTGCAGCGTCGTTAGCCTCCTGGTCTGTTGCAATATCCGAAAATGTTTCGAACATGAACCGGAAGCCACCGCCTTTGTTCCAGATTTCCTCGAAGACGCGTTCACGTTCTTCTTCCGAGACTGAGGTGGCAGGCACAGTGCTCTCTTCAAAGCCGAAGGCAACAGCAGACGACTTCACCTGATCCCAGATAGCGTCATAGTTTGCTTTGTATTCCTGAATTTTCTCCTCACTTTCGGGCCAGTTTCCAATCGGTACCACGTACTGTGGAGACCGTTGAAATACGGTCAGGTGTTCTGCCGTTTCGGCCATCGCAATGATAACCTGGACCCCAGTAGAACCTGTGCCGACAACGCCCACTCGCTGTCCGGAGAGATCCGTTCCTTCAGGCCATGCACCGGTGTGAATGATTTCGCCTTTGAACGTGTCCATTCCATCGAAAAGCGGTTTGTTGGTTGCTGACAGAAGGCCCAGGCCGGTTACCAGATATTTTGCGGTAACCACCTGATCTTTGTCTGTCCAGACTCGCCAGAGTTGGGTAGATTCGTCGAAATGGGCAGCGGTTACCTTGGTGTGGAACTGGTAGCTGCGCCGAAGGTCGTAACGGTCAGCCACATCGTTCAGATAGTCCAGAATTTCGGGCTGCGTCAGATAGCGGTTCTTCCACCGGGCGTTTTTCAATCCCTCCTTGTCGAAGGAGAATCGATAGCAGAAGCTCTCGGTATCTGATACCGCACCAGGATAGCGGTTCCAGTACCAGGTGCCACCAACGTCGCTGGCGTTGTCGTAGGCCTGAACTTTCAGCCCTTGTTCATCCCGCAGTTTGTGAACGGCATAGAGCCCTCCGAATCCTGCGCCGACTACAACGGCGTCAAAATCAGGGGTCTCGGTTCTTGTGTTTGTGGTTTTCTCGTTCATGTGAGTTTCCTCTTCGAACACAATTCATCCCCGGAGCAAGAAGCGCCCCGTTGCTTCGTTTGTTGTTAATTCAGGGTATGCCCGCGCCGGCAATTACCGGCGCGGGTTAAGAGGTATCAAAGGTTCCGATACCAGTCGGCGATACGATCCAGTTCCTCGTTTGCTTCCGGTGCGCGGCCCGAGAGGGCGGGAAATACGTGCTGCATGCCAGGCACCACAGAAAGCACAGTTTTTACACCCCGCTCTTTGGCCTTGGCGTGAAGGGTCTCTGAATCGCTAAGCAGCGTTTCGGCGCCTCCAGCGGTGATATAAAGCGGCGGGAAACCGTCGAAATCGTTTTCCAGCGGATTGGCTAATGGATCGAGTGGATCGGTTTTGTCGCCGAGAAACATGCCCGCCATGCCTTCCAGGATTGGCTTTCCAACGAGTGCATCGGTTGAAGCATTGGATTCCAGAGTGGCGCCCCGCAGCGCCATGTCGAGCCACGGAGAATAGGCGATCACTGCCCCTGGCAGGGGAAGCCCCAGATCACGGAACTTGAGCACGCTGGCAATGGCCAGATTGCCTCCGGCGCTATCGCCTGCGGTGATCAGGTTGTCTGCCTTGTAGCCTTGATCCAGCAACGCTTTGTAAGCGGATACAGCGTCCTCAATCTGGGCAGGAAACGGATGTTCCGGTGCTCGGCGGTAGTGGAGAATTACGGCCTGAACCTTAAGCGCCTTGGCAAGGTGGCCGGCCATTTTACGGTGGCTGTCTGCGGACCCCACAGCGAAGCCGCCACCATGTGTGTAAATGATGGCGCGTGAGCTATCCGCACCGTCTGGCAATGCCCAGATGGCTTCAACGCCGCCAACATGGTCGCTCTTATAGCGAACGTTTTCCGGTTCCAGAGCAGGCTGGCCCCATTCATCAAACATGCTGCGCAGGTTTTCAATGGAAAGATCAGGATTGGCAGTCATGCGATTGGTCCAATCCTGATAAAGGTCGCGCAAGACATTGGATTCTTTGCTAATTGTCATTGTTCTTCCTCTTGGTTTTTTGCTGATGAATACAACGTCTTTCAGCTCCTTACATAAAAGATTGCGACTTACGGATTACGCTGGTGCTGAAGACTTTCAACTGCAGATTAAGTTCCGGCCAAATCTGAGTATTGAAGATTCCTGTTCAGATATTGGAGCATCCTGCTTTTTTCAGAATGACCCGGTTGTTGTTTTATTTCGAAGATGTCTTGATGTTGATTAACAGGTTTCGCTTCAAAGGTTTGTACAAAAGAAAAATAAGTCTATTCAATCCAGAAAGGCAAAATAACGGGATAATCAAACAGAATTTCTATTAGTTGAATAAGTAGGAAACCGATAATCCAGATAGACGTACCGAGTACGGGCAAGTTTCATAATAAGTGCTATTCGAACCGGTACCTATCTGAACCATGGGAGTAATAACAATGTCGAATCAGGTTGAGACTGACGGAGCATACATCCGTTATGAGTTTTCTGAGTTCGCGGGAAACTTGGAACCTGTAAAGTATGAGATGCCCGTTCCGCAAGGAAATGAGGTTTTGCTGAAAGTCGATTACTGCGGCGTTTGCCATAGTGATGTTCATGTGCATGACGGCTATTACGGCCTTGGCAATGGCAAAAAGCTGAATCTCGGAGACCGTGGAATCAGGCTGCCGGTAACACTTGGCCACGAAGTTGTGGGAACCATTGTGGCCGTGGGCGAGGATGCCATCGATGCATCGGTCGGCGAGCAGAGGTTAATCTATCCATGGATTGGTTGTGGCGAATGTTCTGTGTGTCAGCGGGGCGAAGAAAATCTGTGCGGTAAGCCTGCTTCACTCGGCATTTTTAAACCCGGTGGTTACTCGGAATACATTACGGTTCCCCATCCGCGTTACCTGTTAGATCTTGGCAATCTCAACCCTGCAAATGCATCTCTGTTGGCCTGTTCCGGCCTGACAACCTTTTCAGCGATCAAGAAAATTCAGCCGTTGCACGAAGAAGAGTATGTGATTGTTATTGGCTGCGGTGGGCTTGGCCAATTGGCAATCAGAACGCTGAGATCCGCCGGAATCAGTAACATTGTTGCCGTGGATGTTTCCGAGGATAAACGAGAGATTGCCAAGAAGGCCGGCGCAAAAGTCGTCCTCGATCCCCGTAGCGTAGATGCGACTGATGCGTTGGCTCGGGAGGCAGACGGGAATTGCATGGCTGTTCTGGACTTTGTGGGCAACGAACAAACTGTTGAGTTTGGCCTCAAGGTTCTTAAGAAGGGAGGGAAGCTGGTCGTTATCGGTTTACATGGCGGCGAACTGCGCTATCCGATTCCTTTCCTGGTCACGAAGGCAGTTACCATAATCGGCTCCTACACAGGAACACTGGCTGAAATGAAGGAGTTGGTAACGTTTGCGAATCAACATGATCTTCTAGACATTCCCGTAGAAATTCGGGCGCTTGAGAGGGCTGAATCTGCCGTGGAAGACCTGTCCAACGGAAAGGTTTCCGGACGAATAATTCTCAAGAACTAATTGAGCCTAGACTTGCTACTTGAGGTCAACGCTAACCGTTGACCAAGCTTTTAATTAAGGCGTGAATCTTCAGTATATTTCTACCTTTGCCTCGGTTGGGTTTTACCGAGGCTTTTTTATGAAACTTTAAAATAATCAAAAGATAAATAGCCGTTATACCAGTTGGTGGTTAAGTTTTTGGTAACAGTTAAATGTATAAGTAGAAGTTATAGAAGATATGTTGATCATATAATAGCTCCTTCGTTTAGAAGTTAGTAATTTAGTTCACAACTTAATAAGTCCTGGAGAACGGAATGGCACTTGATAAAGAGACTTTGAACCAATTTATTGACAGCGTCCGGCGATATGTCCGGGATCGCCTAGTTCCGCTGGAAATGCAGGTCGCGGAAGAGGATCACATACCCGAAGGGGTCATCGAGGAAATGAAAGAAATGGGACTCTTCGGGCTATCAATCCCGGAAGAGTTCGGTGGTCTTGGGCTCACCATGAGTGAGGAAGTAGCCATCATTCAGGAGATGGGGTACACGTCACCGGTGTTTAGGTCGATGTTTGGTACCAACGTAGGCATTGGTTCCCAAGGCATTATCATCGACGGCACTCCCGAACAGAAAGCAAAGTACCTTCCGAAACTCGCCTCCGGCGAACTGATTGGTTCATTTGCACTGACGGAAGCGGACGCCGGTTCCGATGCGGGTTCGGTCGTGACGACGGCAAAGCGAGACGGCGACGAATACGACATCAATGGCAGCAAACGTTATATAACCAACGCGCCTCGGGCGGGTGTTTTCACGGTGATGGCCAGAACTGGAAGTCGGGAGGAAGGCAGTCGGGGTGTATCCGCTTTTCTGGTGGACGCGGATTTACCGGGCATCTCGTTGGGGCAGCCCGATAAGAAAATGGGCCAGAAAGGTTCTCATACCTGCGACGTGATTTTCGAAGATGTTCGAGTGCCGGTATCTGCCATGATCGGAGGAAAGGAAGGGCAGGGTTTTAAAACAGCGATGAAAGTTCTGGACAGGGGTCGGTTGCACATAAGTGCACTGAGCGTTGGTACAGCCAAAAGGCTAATAGACGAGAGCCTCGCCTACTCGACCCAGAGAAAACAATTCGGCACTGAAGTCGCCAACTTTCAGTTGGTCCAGGCAATGTTGGCTGACAGTCAGACCGAGTACTACGCCGGCAAATGCATGGTGGAGGAACCCGCGCGAGCCTATGATTCCGGTGCCGCGGTGTCCATGAATGCTTCCAGCTGCAAGCTCTACTGCACCGAAATGGTAGGCCGTGTCGCGGATCGCGCAGTGCAGATCCATGGTGGCGCCGGTTATATCAGTGAATATTGTGTCGAGCGATTCTACCGGGATGTGCGGCTGTTCCGGCTTTACGAAGGCACTTCCCAAATCCAACAGTTGGTCATTGCCAAGCAAATGATTCGCAACACTGGAAGCTCACTCTAATCCAGGAGTCTGGTATGTCTGGTCCATTATCAGGAATTCGAGTACTTGATTTGTCCCGCGTTATGGCCGGCCCCTGGTGTACCCAGATCATGGCTGATTTGGGGGCTGAAGTCATCAAGGTCGAGCGCCCCGAACAGGGAGATGATACCCGTCATTGGGGCCCTCCCTGGCTTAGGGACAAGGCCGGTAATCCTACCAAGCAGTCGGCTTATTACCTCTCCGCCAATCGTGGCAAGTACTCTGTGACCATCGATATTGGTAAGCCAGAGGGCCAGGCGCTGATCCGTGAATTAGCCGCAAGTTGCGATGTTCTGGTAGAGAACTTCAAAACCGGTGGGCTGGAGAAAAAGGGGTTAGGTTATGGGGACCTCTCAGCACTGAACCCCGGCATTGTTTACTGTTCGATCACAGGGTTTGGCCACACCGGCCCCATGGCCCATAACGCAGGCTACGATTACCTGATTCAGGCTCAGTCGGGATTGATGAGTATCACCGGTGTGGCGGATGGAAAACCCGGGGCGGGGCCGCAGCGCGTGGGTATGGCGGTGGCTGATTTGACCACCGGGATGAATGCAGCGATCGCCGTTCTTGCCGCTATTCATCACCGCAACAAAACAGGTGAGGGGCAGCATATTGATATGGCCCTACTGGACGTCCAGGTAAGTTGGCTGGCGAACCAGGCTCTGAATTACTTTTGTAGCGGCAGTGTCCCCGGACGAACGGGTGAATATCATCCTAATCTTGCACCCTACCAGCCGTTTCCCACCAAAGACGGCCAGGTAATCATTGCCGTTGGTAATGATGCCCAGTTCCATCGTCTTTGTGGCGTCATGGGATGCGAAGAACTGCCGAGGGATCCACGGTTTGCAACAAATCCGGAGCGGGTTGTTCATCGACAGGAGCTTGTCGGAAAGCTGTGTGAGTACACCCGCTTGAGGACTAGTCGGGAGTGGATGGATTGCCTCGGTAAAGTACAAGTGCCGTGCGGTCCCATTCAGAATATTGCAGAAGTTTTTGAAGATCTGCAGGTCAAGGCTCGGAACATGAAGCTGGAATTGGAACATCCGCTTCTTGGTAAGGTTCCGGGAGTTGCGAATCCGATCAAGTTTTCCAAAACCCCGCAGCGTTACGAAAAGGCACCGCCGTCACTTGGGGAGGATACGGTCGCAATTCTTGAGAGAGCTCTCGGCAAATCAGCAGAAGAAATCCGGAATCTTCAGGCCCGTGGAGTCGTCTGACTCCCGCCCGTTAACCTCAATCCCACCTGAGTTAACTGTTCAGATTTCGACTCCACCTTTCAATAGAGGAACGTCCCACATATGTTGGTCTCTTATCAACAACTTGATGATCTCGGTGTTATCCGCATCGATAATCCCCCTGTAAATGCATTGTCCCAGGGTGTGCGCGAGGGCATTTGCGACGCGGTAAAGTTGGCGCAGGGTGACGGCACGAAAGCAATTGTTGTCGTGTGCGAGGGGCGTACATTTATCGCAGGTGCGGATATCAATGAATTTGGCAAACCGATGCAGGAGCCGACGCTGCCTCAGGTGAACGCGGCTCTTGAATCTTTAACCAAGCCTGTTATCGCCGCTATACATGGAACCGCATTGGGGGGCGGGTTTGAGCTGGCTTTGAGCTGTCACTACCGGTGTGCATTAACATCAGCTTCCGTCGGTCTCCCGGAAGTTACCTTGGGGCTACTGCCCGGCGCGGGTGGAACCCAGCGTTTACCTCGACTGATAGGGGTAAAAGCTGCTCTGGATATGATGACAACCGGTAAAAAAATCAATGCGACGGAAGCTCTGGATCTTGGTGTTCTTGATCGGGTTTTTGACGGCGATCTTACTCGTTGTGCCATGGAATATGCCCGAGAACTCATCACTGAAGGGGCGCGCCCGAGGCAGATCCGCGATCTCTCCATCCCGAATGACAGCTTCGATAAAGACTCCTTCGAGAGTTATCGAGGCCAACTGAATAAGCGCAAGAGAGGCCAGGAAGCACCACAGAAAATAGTGAGTTGTGTTGAGGCGGCGATGGGAATGCCGTTTAAAGAAGGGCTGGCTTTCGAACGTTCCCGCTTCATGGAATGTGTCAAATCTGAGCAGTCGGCTGCGTTAAGGCATATTTTCTTTGCGGAACGGCAGGCACCAAGGGTACCCGGAATCGATAAGTCTGTTACTCCCCGTGTCGTTCAGAGGATCGGTATTATTGGTGCTGGCACCATGGGTGGCGGCATTGCCATGTCATTTGCCAATGCAGGCATCCCTGTAACTTTGTTGGACTCCAGTGAGGAAGGGCTGGAAAAGGGAATTGCGCTGATTGGTAAGAACTACGGCGTGAGCGTGAGCAAGGGAAAGCTTTCGGAACACCAAGCCATGGAGCGAGAAGCCCTCATTACCGGCGCTGTTGATTACGGGAAATTGGCCGATGTCGACCTCGTAATTGAAGCGGTCTTCGAGAGTATGGATGTAAAAAGGCAGGTTTTCAGTCGTCTGGATGAGGTGTGCAAGCAAGGGGCCATTCTTGCAACGAATACTTCTTACCTTGATGTAAACGAAATTGCTGCTTCGACTTCCCGGCCACAGGATGTTGTTGGCCTGCATTTCTTTAGTCCCGCCAATGTTATGCGTTTGCTGGAGGTCGTCAAAGCAGAGAGTACTTCCGATGAGGTTGTCGCGACCGCTATGGCTCTGGGCAAACGTATAGGAAAGGTGCCGGTGCTGGCTGGTGTGTGTTATGGCTTTATCGGCAACCGGATGCTCAGACAGTATGCGAGGGAGGCCCAGTTGTGCATGATCGAAGGCGCGGAGCCTGCCCAAATCGATAGCGTGCTTATGAACTTTGGTATGGCGATGGGGCCACTGTCGGTAGGTGATCTGGCTGGGTTGGACATTGGGTATAAGGCCCGTCAGGCATTGACCGAAAAGCAGAAGGGGGACCCGCGGAGCTACTGTATCGCCGATGCCTTGGTTGAGCTTGGTCGACTTGGACAGAAGGCTGGGGCGGGATATTACAAGTATGATCCGGAAACGCGAGCGCGCTCAACCGATCCGGTTGTTCTGGATGTGATTAGAGAGCAAGCCAGGAAGTACGGCGTACAGCGACGGGCGCTGTCGGATGAGGAGATTTTGAACCGGCACCTACTGGCATTGATAAACGAAGGGTTCCGCATACTTGATGAGGGAATTGCCCAGCGGGCCGGTGACATTGATGTGGTTTATGTTCATGGCTATGGATTTCCCGCTTACCGTGGCGGTCCGATGTTCTATGCGGGACAGCGTGGATTGGTCAATGTTCTAAAGGAAATTGAAAGGCTGTATGAGGATACCGGAGAACCCTATTGGGCCCCAGCAACTCTTCTCAAGAAACTGGTTGCCGAGGACCTGACCTTGAACGATTGGATTGGCGTTAACGGTTAATCTGGCATTCAGCTCTCAAAACTTAAACAAAGAGTATTATCATGACAAATGTATTCATCTGCCATCCCCGCCGCTCGGCCATCGGCCGCTTCGGCGGCACCCTTGCCAGCATGCGCCCTGATGACCTCGCAGCCCACATCTTCAAGGCCGTGCTCGAGCAGTCTCCGGAACTGGACCCCGCTGCTATCGACGAGGTCATGATGGGCTCCGCCAACCAGGCCGGTGAAGACAACCGCAACGTGGCAAGGATGTCTGCCCTGCTGGCTGGTTTGCCCACCTCCGTACCCGGTACCACCCTAAACCGGCTGTGCGGCTCCGGTATGGACGCGGTGGGCACCGCGTTCCGCGCCATTCGTGCTGGAGAAATGGATCTCGTACTGGCCGGCGGAGTGGAGTCCATGTCCCGCGCGCCCTTCGTGATGGGCAAGGCCGACAGCGCGTTCTCAAGAAGCCAGAAAATTGAAGACACCACCATCGGCTGGCGTTTCGTGAACCCGTTGATGAAGCAGCAGTACGGCATCGACTCCATGCCAGAAACAGCCGAGAACGTCGCGGAACAATTCAGCATTTCCAGGGAAGATCAGGATCTGTTCGCCTTCCGTTCCCAGCAGAAGACGGCCCGAGCACAGCAAGAGGGCGTGTTTGCCGAGGAAATCGTGCCGGTGTCCATCCCCCGCCGCAAACAGGACCCAGTGGTATTCGACACCGACGAGCATCCCCGCGAAAGTACGCTGGAGAAACTTGCTGCCCTGCCCACGCCCTTCCGTGAGAATGGCAGCGTGACCGCCGGTAACGCCTCCGGCGTCAACGATGGCGCCGCCGCCATGCTGGTTGCCAGTGAAACCGCGGTAAAACAGCAGGGCCTCAAGCCCATGGCAAAAATCCTCGGTATGGCTACTGCCGGCGTAGAGCCCCGCATCATGGGTATCGGCCCGGTACCGGCGGTTCAGAAGCTGCTAGAGAGGCAGAACATCAGCATCGCCGACATTGACGTCATCGAGCTGAACGAAGCCTTTGCCGCCCAGGGCCTGGCGGTCCTGCGTGAGCTCGGCATTGCTGATGACGATCCCCGGGTGAACCCGAACGGCGGCGCCATTGCGCTTGGCCACCCGCTGGGCATGTCTGGCGCCCGCCTGCTGATGACCGCCGCCCACCAACTGCAGCGCACCGGTGGCCGTTACGCCCTGTGCACCATGTGTGTGGGTGTGGGCCAAGGTATAGCCACTCTCATCGAACGAGTTTGAGATGATATTCCCTTGGAATCCTTATAATTTGGGGCCTCGGTGTACTGGACACGCCTAGCCTATGATTGACCACTGAGGAAGCGGTCAATCACAGGGAGCCAAGCAAATTGGTTATAAGGATGGAGAGCCTGGCCAATACTACCGAATAACCATTTAATAGGGCGGCGAACAGGGAAGCAAAGCCATACTGCTTTTTCTTCCCTCCGGTATCGCTCGGGCGTCGGTCAATGCTGACATTGTCCAAAATCCAAATGTTCGCTTTGCGACCTTTGCGTTCATTGTATAAGTCTCTACTCAAAGCCTCGATTATTTTCTGGGAGATTACACTGGGCCTTCAAATCCACTACGTCATCAAACCCCGTTTCGTAACCCTCAACCAGGACCGGCGTCTCCGGTGGCAGGCTTTTCAGCCGTTTGATCAGTTCTTCCGCAGTCATGTCTCGTCTCCCGTCTTGTCAAAGGTCGAGAACGATCGGTGGGTTGGTGGGCGCATATCGTGCGGTGCAGGTGCTGGCATTGATTAACGTCGCCGTGCCGTGACGGTGCTCGCCGTAGCCTTCGTGAATATGCCCAAAGACGTGTGCTGTAAGGTTAAGCTGGCTGAGCCGATGTAAGAGATCAACACACCCCACGTTCTGGCATTTGAAGCTGAGATTCACTTGGTCCCCGATACCCTTCGGTGGCCCATGGGTTATCAGTACATCAGTGTTGTCGGGGATTTGCTGCCACTTGTTATACAGTGACTGGCCGCGATCCAGCATAAATGCCCAGTCCATGAAGGTGGGTGTCCAGGGTGAGCCCCAAAATCGAACACCTTCAATGATGACGCCGCTGTCCTCAAGATAGATCGCATTCGTCAGCGCTTCGACAGCAAGCTCGGGTGTCTCCTGAAACGCCCAATCATGGTTACCGGCAATGACAATTTTGTGCCTGTGGGGCAAAGTGCCGAGCCAATCGTTCAGGTCTTCCACGTTATCTAGGGTGCCAGCCCCAAGGCAATCTCCGGCATGAATCAGGACATCGCCATCCGGCACCTGTGGTATCCGGCGGTGTAGACTGTGGGTGTCAGAAACACATACAAGCCTCATCGGTCTTCCTATTTCGCGTGTAATGTGGGTGGCATGCTTTGTCTGCAAGCAATGGTAACCTTGCTCTGGAACGCGCAGTCGGATCCGTCTTCAGCGAACAATCTGATAGGCTGGTCGCGCTAAAACGCAGCCGTCATTGGCCATCCTTATCGAGACATGCCCATGTCACACACTATGTTCCTCGGAATAGCCCAAAGTATAACCGGGAGCGCCCCCTAGTCACGTTCATCGATGTTGAGGAGTCTGGGTTGGACATGCAACAAAGCTACCCGATTGAGATTGCCTGGGTGGACTCCTTGGGTAGCGCGGATAGCTTCCTGATTCGACCATCCCCCGCGTGGACATACTGGGAGCCGAAGGCAGAAACCATTCATGGGATTTCCCGAGAGCCCCTCATACGAGCTGGTTTATCGGTGGAGCAAGCTGCCGAGCGGTTGAGTGATGCCCTGGGGCTGGAAAACGGTGTGCAGCGACGCGCCTGATTTTGATGCTCAATGGATTGATACCTTGTTTCGCGCTGCGAGAATGGAACACGACTTCAAGGTCGTGGACCTTCGTGTGCTCTATACTGAGATCGGCCCCGACGCCACAGAACGGTTTCGTCATCGGGCCGCTTTAACGGTGCCTGCGCACCGGGCTGAGGCTGATGCACGGCGGTACGCACTGGCTTACGGCAAAGTGCAGAACTCCGATCCGGCTATGTGACTTAACTTACGATGATGTGTCCAAGAAAGGTGATCAGTGGAGGCCAGACTGGCGCTGACCGGGCAGCCCTCGATGCGGGCTTGGCAACGGGACTGGCCATTGGCGGGTGCTGCCCGAGGGGGCGCATGGCTGAAGATGGACCCATCGATGACCGTTACCCGCTGGAAGAGATTACCGGTGGGTACCGCCAGCGCACCAAACGCAACGTGCTGAATGCCGACGGTACGGTAATTTTCTATCACAGCGCCCCAGAAGGTGGTACTGAAGCCACGCTGGCTTTCTGTATCAGAGAGAAGAAACCTTATAAGCTTATTGACACCGAGAGTGTGGCGGCGAGCACTGCAGCGGGTATGATCCGAGAGTTCGTTCAGCGCAATGCCATCACATCGCTAAACGTGGCTGGCCCCCGTGAGAGCCGCTGTTCTGGGATGTATGGGTTCGTCTTAGAGGCACTTTGTCTGTCGTTGTCTGGGGGCGGCCTCAGTTGAAGGATTTCTCAGATTGCCCCTGATGCTCGATGCTGGAACATCAGCTCAGTCGTACCCAAGCCCGAGCTCTTGATCTAGCGCACTTAACTCGTTCAGCGCATCCAGGCGCCCACTCTGCCACTGGGTTACCAGCTCGGTTCCGAGTGACCAGTCCATAAAAGGCAATAGCCGGACGATGTTGCGTGCATCATCCACACCCCGGTGGTGGTGTCCCTCGAATTCGAGCTCATGAAATGCCAGAGCGTGGGCCAGCCCGTTCTTTTTCTTCTGCCCCGTTGTCCTACGCCAGATCTGTTTGAGGTTCAGATGAGGGTAGGTCAGAAAAACCGGTGGTGAGTTGTATTGTTCACTCTCCGCCTGAATATGGAGTCGGTCGTAATCCCCCCAGCTACACCAGATGAACTCCTTGGCAGGACTCCCCAGCCAAGCGTTGATCTCCTGACACACCACCGTAAATCCGGGGGCTGCATCCACCATTGTCTGGCTAATGCCAGTCAGTTTTGTACAGAAACCGCTCAGATGGGGGTGCCGCACGGGGCGCACCAGAAAAGACTTGCTGTCCAGTAGCGTTCCGTCACGAGTGGCCAGCGCGCACCCAAACTCAATGATCTCCATGTTATGGATGCTTTGTGGCTGGCCGGATGGGGCGTGCCGGCTTTCCCAGCAGGTCGCCTCTAAATCAATGACGAGAAGCGGTGAGTGATCGCTGAAATAATCCATCAGAAGCCTTGTGCTTTTCGCGCGTTAGTATTTTTCACAAGTTCCAGCAATATTTGGGTGAACTCGAAATCAATGAAACACCTAATCTGAACAGAGTTTATATGCCTCTGTAGATATCCCACTATATAAAAACTCCTGACCAAACTACGTTGCCCTCTCACCGAATAGGGACAAAACCTCACTCCAGTATTGATTGCTCACGGATAGATCAATAGTCTCCCTAGCGCCGTTATGTTCCGGTGCAACATCCCATGTGCCCGTATTATCGATACCGAGGTCCCACGCTGCTGACTGGCCCTCTTGCTGGAGCATTTCAGAGCCCTTTGCTTCATCCGGGCTTTGCTTTGATGATCTTGGCGAAAATGAAACCACGTGCTGCCCTGGCAGGTCGTCACCAATTCTGCGTGCAAATTCTGTCAAGCTGGGCTCTGCAAGGACGTAGAGCCAGCCACCAATGTTAGATGGCTCCCTTGCTTGGCGCCGGAGTATTCTGCCGAGGACTTGCCGAAAATGGAGCTCTGTTCGAATCCTGCTGAGGTGACAGCACACCTGCAATCTCGGGATATCGGTTCCTTCACTAATCATCCCCACAGAAATGATCCATCGATCAGATGATGTTTTGAAGTTTGAAATAATTTGATGGGCTTCGGGAGTGTTGTAAGTGACAACAACAGGTCTTTCTCCGAACGCTGAAAGCCGAGCTGCAATCTGTTCTGCGTGTGCCACTGTAGCCGCTACAATGAGGCCGGCAGCCGTAGGAACCTGCTTCCGGATCTCTAATAATTTTTTTGATGCTTCGGAGAGTGTCTGGTCGATCACTTCGTCCCGGAACAGAAAGTCAGGATAAGTAATATGACCCTGGCTGATTGTTTCCCGAATGCTGGAGTAGGTTTTAAGGCCGAGTTCCGATGACCTCAGGCTGATTTCTCGATTATCAGTGAGCACGATTTTTGGGGCTCGGCAAACGCCGTCGGTAACCGCCCGCTCCAAGCCATATTCGTAATCACAATGGAGCTCGCCGTCAGGCTGCGTGTAGCGAGAAAGTACTATTGGGTTGTCGTCAGTCCTCCAAGGCGTTCCTGATAGCGCCATTGTGAAGGAAGCCTTTCCTTGAATCCGATCGAGAATTGTTCGCCCCCAACTGTTGCCAAGTGAGAGTTCGTCCCCCCAGCTGCTGCCGGAGCAATGATGGATCTCGTCCAATACCACGAAGACCCTGTGTTCACTCAGTACTCGCCATAGCTCTTTGGGAAGCGTGTTCATCGACTGATAGGTATAGGAACCGCCTGCTGCGCCGATCTGGCCATTGAAGCTTCGCCCAAGGATTTGGCTGAATGTCTTGCCGACGCTTTGTGCTACTGCCCGTGAAGGGGAAAAACACAAGACGAAATCAATGCTGCCGCGCTCCAGAAGGACTTTCGCCACCGATGCTACCATGACGGTTTTGCCCGCCGCAGGTGTTGCGTGACATAGAAAGTGGGATTGGTACTCAAAAGCTTGAAGGGCTTGATCGATGCACTCTCTTTGCCAAAGGCGCAGTTGGATCATGCGGGAGATCCGATTTTTGTAATGACCGACTCTACAGCTCGAAGTTGGCCCAGAAGTTTCGTGCTTCTTTCGCGAGACTCCAGGTACTGTGCCTTCACGGCGCTCCGAAGTGCCGGGTATTTGTTATACAGGCGCTGGTATTCCTCCGCCTCACCAATGCTGGCAATCAGTTCGACCTTCCTTTTAGAAAGCTCCTCCTGCAACGCCCGTTGTGTCTCACCATCCATTGACGATTCAACGTGCCCATATGCAGCGCTAAATGGAGAAGGCTTGGCTTCCAGGGAAATGTCTTGGTTGTTTGAACGGTAGATAAACTTGCATCCGCGGCCAGTCGATCCCTCGTAGCGATCGATAACTTTTGCCTTTTCAAGGCGTATGAGGTGGACCCCATCAGTTGGACAGCCTGAAGGTGCAGTTAAGCTCTGATCCGGTTTTATTCCCGGCTCAGGCGGCCAAGGCTATGGGTTGCCCGTAGTACAAACTAACGAAAATGCGCGATATGTAGAGTACGCAGTCGCAAAATCTGAGACAATGATTAATATAAAAGTAGGTACCAAGCAGTCATGGCTGGCACCAATTTTGGCGATGATGCCAACTTACTCATCAACCAAGATGACTGAGTCAGATAGAATCATTGGCTATATGCAGCAGTGTA
>MDTG01147585.1_pt1 | contig 32922 bp, 28 predicted proteins | sample 811421 | NCBI WGS metagenome assembly MDTG01 (sample SAMN05326645, study PRJNA326480) | marine metagenome | isolation source: seawater | place: Pacific Ocean: South East | collected 2011
ACGTCACCGCCGGTAGCGATAAAGTCCCTGACCGATTCCCATAATCCAATCAGGTAAACCATATTATGCTTTCTCCGACTCTGCGTGAGCAGCAATGATACCCGCAGTCTGCTCGTCCAGGATGTGAACGATTGACTTGCTCTTAGAAGCAACAATGCTGTGCGTTAAGATCAACGGCAGTGCTGCAATAATACCTTGAGCGGTAGTTACAAGTGCCATTGAGATACTTCCTGCCATCATACGTGGGTCACCAGTACCGAACAGTGTGATAGTTTGGAAGGTTGCAATCATACCAAGTACTGTACCTAACAGACCCAGTAACGGTGCAATTGCAGAGAAGATTTTAATGATGTTGATACCCGCTTCGATACGTGGCAGTTCTTTCAGAATTGCTTCGTCCAGTTTCAACTCGATGTTTTCAGCGTCAGTGCCTTTGTTCTCAGCATACACTTTCAGGATGCGGCCCAGAGGGTTAGATTCTGAAGGTGAACCTGGGTTTTTAAGCTGTGAACGGATTTTGCCACCAACCAGAGTCAGAGTGATCAATTTATACAGACCAATCAACAGACCCAAGATCAACATACCAGTGATAACGTAACCTACTACACCACCAGCGTGATAACGCTCAGACATAGTCGCTTTTTGCTTCAACAGGCCCAGGATTTGGCCTTGTGAAGGGTCAGCATAGAAAGGAACGATACCTGAAGTAGCATTACGCAGCGCTTCAGCAGAAGCAACTAAGTGGCTGTCAGGCTGACGACCAAGTGGTTGGATTACTTTGTTTTCGCTGTCGTAAGTCAGGTAACCTTCGTCACCAATCAGGTTGAATGTACCAACACGAACAACTTCTTGTGTGTTTGTACCACCGTCAAGGTCGATTACGTCCGCAGAGAATCGAACAACCTGACCCTGTTCAGTCATTTCAGTTTGCAGAGAGAACCACAGTTCTTCCAGCTCGTTGATGTTAGGCAGACCTTTTGATTCTTCTGACATGCGAGCCAGGAATTCATCACGACCTGGGTATTGTGCGCTAACGATTGAAGTAGCAATACGACCAAACGCTTCAGAAGACGCCTGACGTACAACACCGAACATCTCACCCAGCGTACCTGTAGCTTGATCTAATTCAGCAGCTTTCTCGTTTAACGTTACTTCGTTATCAGAGAATTGTTTCTGCAGACGATCACCGCGTGCTTGCTCTGCTTTCAGGTCAGCTTCAGCTTTGCGCAGCAGTGCTTGCTTGTCAGCACGTGCTGATGTGAATTCAGCTTCGCGTTGTGCATTGATTTTTTGCTCAGATGCACGAGAAGCCTTAACAGAATTTAACAGGTCTTCTAAAGATGCAGGCTCCTGAGCCTGAACTGCTGTAGAAGACATAACCGCGACTGTAGCTGCGGCAATTAGAGATTTAAATACTGGTTTCATTAACGCTTACTCCGCCGCTTTGATAGGAAGTTTAATCAACTCAGGTGGGGTCAGACCTTTCGCCATTTTCACAGCGTCGTTTACTGAACCAAGATATTCATCACCCAAAGTTTCCCATGAACGCGTGTCATTGTTCCAAACCCAAGCGTGTTTTTGGTCCAAAGACAGCGCTAGCATTGCCGCACGGCCTAAGTTAAAGAAATCAACAGTTACCTGAGTACCTGCGTTATCAAGTGTACCTTGATAAGACGCGATACGAGTACCGTATTCAGTTTCGATAAGGTATGCATCAAGTACCTGACGGAACTGCTCAGAAACAGTTACGTTAGAGTTAGCCATCAGATCGCGAAGTCTCTCGATACGCGCTTGACGCTCAGCCAGACGAATAGGAACGTCAAGCTCTACAAATTTTTCCAGGCTATCGATCATACGGAACATCAGAGGAACGATACCTTTCTTGGTATCTTCGATGCTGTCGATTTGGCTCTGTAAAGAATCAATACCACGCTGCTGGTCAGCAACCAGGCTTGCAAGGTAATCGTTATAAATTTTCAGGTTTTCCGTTTCGTCAACAACCGCACGGTATTCAACCAACAACTCCTGTGACTGTTCGAAAAGTGAGTTGATTTTTTCCTGAGATTTCGCTGCAGCCGCATGCATCTTTGCTTCTTCTTTATGAAGATCGCTCAGAGTAGTTGCAGAGACGAATGCGCTACCAGTCAGTGCGAATGCACCCATCACAGTAGAAGCAATAAGAGTTCTCTTGCTCATTTTGGACATAGTTCCCAACCAATTTCTTATTTGAATCCTTGCGTTTGTAATAAAAGTACTGTCACGCAAGGGGCGTATAAATTTCTATATTTAGGAAGGTAGTATTAGCCGTCGAGACGGTAGTACTACGAACTTCTTATAGTCACACGAGATTGTGGAAAGAGTCAAGTAACAAGCTCTTTACACAAGCCCAATGACAGGTTAATTGCTCAGTGAATATACAAACAGATTGTTTTATTGTGTATAGTCAGTCATGAAATTGTAAATAAATTACATAACCTTAACAATACAAGTCATTCTCAGTTACTGAATCATCGGACCAGACACTTGTGCAATCGAAGCGGAATGACTTTCCTTTTCACTATCGCACTGTAAAAAGTATGAAAAACAGACTTTCACCGAACCATATTTGCACAGCACAGAGTTTTATAGGATGCATTCTGTCTTTAATTTAATTGAATACAACGCAGATTCTATAAAATATCTAAGGGAGAGTTAATTCACGAAAATATGACCACAGTCATAAAATAGCGACAAAAGATACACGGTTGTTCGGGTGTTGCTGAACACGTTACATTTTTCACTTAACGAACTTCACCTATGTCATGCGTATGTTATTGATCAATACTCTCGTTTTCTAGTTAACCTATTTATAAGTAACTACATAGAAGTGTATGGCCGTGGATAGATGAGGCTTATACCGGTTCATCACAATTTTGTAATATTACCCAGATGTTTCTCTGTGCTAATTAGCTCTTCGATAAAATAGCGGATAAATCAAACGACCATTTTCAGGCGTATTACCGAAACTTTTACCTGCATCGTGAAACAGCCATGGTCTGAATAGAATTAAACGATTATAGCGCATAGGTATATGTGTCGTTAATGTCCACTTTGCATAATCAACATTGTCTCGTTGCATTATGTTTTTCCAGAAAGATTCGAAGTTATCCAATCCCATTTTTACTAGATCTTGCTTCGTTAAAGGAGCTCTATCACTGTTCAACTGATTGTGCCGATAAAAATCTGTCCCTCCCTGACAATCTTTGTCTTTTGACAGATACAGAATACCTGACCAATCACAGTTGTCGATATGCACACCGCCTTTGCCTCTTTCCCCCTCTAGCGCCAATCTGAATTTTCCATGGCTGGTACCTTCCGCTGGCTGCAAGGGTTCTCCTACAATTCTGCTAATTAACTCGTCCATCCCCTGGATACGTAATGATTCGGCTGAGTTTCTACCTGGAAAATACTGTTCTCCTGGTAGTACCGGATAATCCATAGCCAATGCTCTGGAACGAATCTCGTCCGCAATGTCCAAAAAGTCGTCAATAACCACAAGGGTCTGATACATATTTGCTCCGAAAAAAAAGGGCTTCATAAAGAAGCCCGTTTATCACTTAATAACAGTACGTTAGAAGTTGGCGGTGAAACCTACATTGTAAGTTCTTCCATAGGTATAGCGTCCAATTGAAATTTCGATTGGGTTTGGATACCAGTCTGTTGCATTTTGAACACTTGCACGCATCAAAATATTTTCCGTTAACTGATAAGTCGCACCCACATCAATTAACATGCGAGAAGGCACTTTAGTGTACGGATTACCATTTTGATCAATATACTGTAGCGGTTCAGTCTGCTCAACGTTACGCTCTGTTTCTGCGGTATAGTTGAAGTCAACAAACGCGAACAAGTCACCTACAGAATAAGAAACTTGTAGGTTAGCTGTCAGGTCTGGATCATTCCACTGACCAGTATCGTCTGTAAAGTCGAAACCAGTGTTTGAAATTTCGTTTTTACGCTGCTTGAATGCACGTAATGACCAGTTCAGATCACCACTGCCTTCACCGAAGAAACTTCCCACCAGCGGATAGTCTGAAAGTTCATTGCGATAGTTAACAGCGTATTCGATACCTTCGAAATTACGTAATGCTGCGTTCACATAACCAGATGTAAATGCGTTAACACCAGGGAACTGGCCATTTTCCATACGGTTAAACTGACTACAGAAAGAATTCGGGAAGTCAGTCGCATCGTAACAGGCATTCAGAATGTCTGTAATCGAGAATTCAACAATCGCATCAGAAATATCAATTTTGATAAAGTCGATTGACAAATCAAGACCTTCAGCCCAACTTGGCGTATAAACGATACCGTAGTTAACACTTTCTGCCTGTTCGTTATTCAGCGTTGCATTTCCACCTGTAAAGCCCCGACGAGACGCATTTTGTATCTCACTCAGGAAGCCTTCAGGAATACCGTCTGCGCGACAGTTAGCTTCACGTACTGAAGGGTTAGGACCATCACCAATGTTACGGTTATCACAAGGGTCTGTAGCAAATGAGCTTGTTTCTACTACTGGCAGGAACAACTCAGTTACAGCTGGTGCACGGACTGTTTCGGCGATATTACCACGAATCATAACGTCTTCAATTGGACGCCAATTCAAGCCTAATGCCCAAACATCATCCGAGCCAGAGCGAGAATTATCAATTTTACGATAAGATGCATCAAGACTCAGAGAGTAGAATACAGGAATATCCATGTCTTCAGAGAAAACAGGCACGCTTATCTCTGCATAAGTATCTTCAGTCTTATATGAACCCGCAGTCGCATTTGGTGCAAAACCTAAAATTGTTGCTGTACCGTCAGGACGGAACTCGGCAGATTCAATACGACGCTCGTAACCAGTTGCAAAGGCTAAAGGACCAGCTGGAAGTTCAGCGATTTCACCAGAAAGGTACGCATAGAACATTGACTGTTCTACTCGGCTTTGGCCTTGGTCGTTATACAATACGTAAGAAGCTGCTGCATCGGTAATCGAACCGAAAGGGTTCAAAGGCGCACAGTCTCCAACAGGGCCAAGCACATTTTCAAACGCTGCTACACCACTACCTGATGGAACAAATCCACCTTCGAAATCCGGATCATAATTGTAACGACAATCAACTTCACCAGTTTCGGGGTTGATACCTACGTCCATAGCATTAAGCCACTTAGCTGTATCAAGACTCTGTCTTTGTGAATAGATAGTGCTGATACCTTTCTGGTACCCAACCGACCAATCAAAGAATTTATCGTCCAGCTCAAACTCACCGTTTAACTCGGCGTTTGCACTGTAAACATTAGATTCGTTAATGATTTGACGTTGACCCAAATTTACCCATGCTTTGTGCATGTAGAATTCACCAGGTCCACCCAGATAACCTTCCAGCGTTTCACGAGCGCTGTCCACAAGGAATGGGTTGTCTGTAGAAAATTTTAGCGCGGCCCCGTCATACTGGAAAGCACCGGAGCTGTACTGAACTGCTTGATAACCTTGGTTAGACGCATCTGAACGGTTCGCAAAAAATGAAACGTCTAAATTCACGTCATCGGTAATTTTATAGCTACCGAGTACTGTCAGGTTATATCGCTCGAAGCCTTCACGAGCTGTATTTGCTTCGCCCAGATTTAGGCCATCACCGCCTGAAGCCCAAACAGCATTATCTTGTGCGATACCCGGATCGTAAGGAACGATTGTACCGGAGCCATCAGGATTAAACTGAATGAAGTTCCCATCCCATGCGCCAATTCCATAGTTCGTCAGCCCCAGTGAACCCGGAGTGATCAAACCTGAATTTGACAGAATGCCTGCTCGAGGGTTTGGAACCAAACGTACCTGGTTTACAGGGATTTCACCGTCTGCATTTGGTACACCATTTTCAGGGAATGGAGTGAAGCTACTCCAGTCATTGGCGAGACTTGGAACTCTGAATGCTGCAATATTGTCTTGTTCGTTATATTCGAAGGCTACCGTTACGTTACCACGGCCACCGTCGAAGTTTCCGCCTAATAAAGTACGTACAGACTGGTCACTTGAAATACCATCCTGATAAGTGTAGTCGTAGGAAATTTCAAAACCTTCATAATCGCGCTTCAGAATATAGTTAACTACACCGGCGACGGCATCGGCGCCGTATACAGGTGCACCACCTACCTTCATGACTTCAACGCGATCAATCAATGATACAGGAATATTGTTAACGTCAACCTGCGCTCCCGGCGCACTGCCGCCACCAACAGGTGAGTTACTGGAAATAAAACGTTTGCCGTTAATCAGTGTCAGCGTACGTTGAGATCCCAAACCGTACAAACTGATCGTGTTTTGACCTAAGCCTTGAGAGCTTGCCGCTGTGTTACCACCAATTTCAGGCGTTGTACCCGCAGCAACGCCAGGCAGGTCTAAGAGCGCGGTAATTGCATTAGTCATACCGCGGTCGCGGATATAGCTGTCGTCGATAGCATCTACAAGCTGAGTCGGCTCCATGTCGATGCGAGAAATACGTGAGCCGGTGACTTCAATTTTCTCTACAAGTTTGCCTTCTGTCTCGTCAGTATTTTCGGCATCTTGTGCAAATGCTGGCGTCGCCGCCGTAACTGTACCGAAAAGTAGTGCCAGTCTAACGCTTTTTGAAAGCTTAGACATGTTATTTTTATTCATTGTAATCCCCTGGATTAATGTAATTTTTTTATATATAAAAAACAGCGTTACATCGATTTACAAACATTTACACAATCTTTGCCAACCGTACGCTCATATTCTTTTAGCAAATAAATTTGAACCAATCAATTAATTGGGTGGTCGGAGTGGCATTTTTACTTTTACGCTTATCAAGAGACGCTAAGCACAAATATTTACTTGACTTTTACAAAAAAACACATAAATGGAACAAAAAACCAACAAAACGACCTTACACCTAACAATTTTCGACCACAAACAAATTAGATAGTCAAGTTTATTTTAGATTTGAAAAGTAAAGATTATTGCAATACATAAACACCCTCGGGCCTTTATTTACAAGGTACTAAAGCTATTGGCCAAGCTAGGTTCGACTCAATATCCGTTATAGATGAAGGTTATAATAGGGCGTCAGCCATTCTGCACGGAAGTGTAACCATATATTTACACATATAAAGGAGTTATTTTTATCTAAGACGGAACTTTAAGTCACGTTGACTGTTTTGTAGCCGAAGTTCAGTCTTGATGATGTTTGGCAAAGGCTAATATAGAACACAACCTCAATAATTTAATTCAAGCACGCTAGTCGAGTTAAATTTACGAATAACGACTGATGACTTGCATTGTTGAAAGACGAAAAAAAACCCTCACGATGTGAGGGTTTTTTGTTTTACGCTAATCAGAATTTAACAAACTTCTTAGTATCTGAAGTTTACACTGAATCGAACGTAACGAGGTGACTGCCAAGCAGTTGGCAAACCGAAGTTCGGGTTAACTGCACCAGAACCAGCTACATCACCTTCGTCATCATAGATTTCATTAACTTCAGTAACGGTGTCGTTATTAAGAACGTTAAAGATATCTGCACGGAGTGTCAGATCGTAATCTTCACCAATTTCTACATTATAAGAAGCGGTAAGATCTAAGTTCCAATAGCTGTTAGTGCGACCTTCTGAGCCACGTGGAGCCAGAACACCGTTTTTGTAGAATGACTCAGAACCGTACGCCTGAGCAAACACGTCTGTAGGGTGGTAACCGAATGCATTTTTCGGACGACCAGTCCAGAACTGAAGGTTTGCACCAAGGTTAAAGTTTTCAGTTACAGCATAAGAACCAAATACTTTGAACTGATGACGTCTGTCATTAGGCAGATCGCCATAAGCCCCGTCAAGTAATCCCGGTTGGTCGAACAAGGTCGTCAAACCCGCATCGTCCTGACCGTTGTCTGAACGCACATAACCTTCGTTGTTACCCCAGCTGTGTGACCAAGTATATGCTGCGTTTAACAACCAAACACCGTCCCATGCTTTTTCAAAAGTAACATCTACTGACGCATATTTACGAATTGACTCTGGATAGCCTAGATCTTCTGCAGACAGGTCCATGTAAATCATTTCACCGTCAGTTCCAGGCAGCTCATTTGTACCAACAGTTATGTCTTTGCCAGGATTAATTAGTACATACTGGTGGAAACCCGTCCAAATGTCAGTAACATCACCGTATCCATTTTCTGCCGCCCAATCAATAACTGCAGCATCGATTGCAGCATCTTCAATGGTTGTAGATAGTTCACGGTAAGTACCTTGAATTGCCATACTCCAGTCGTCACTTAGCTGGAACTGATAACCAGCAATAAATTCATCTGAATACATGGAATCAAGATTACCAGCCACAATAGCATCAGGAGCAGCGGCCTGACCGTTAGCAAAAACTTCGTCTGGACGCGTTTGAGCACCAGTTAGATTTGGAATACCTAGAGCTTCATCGGCAAAACCTTCAAACTCATAGTACTCCTGGATGTATGTTTCTGCGCCGGCCAAACGGATGTTGGTATTTGCTGCAACAGGCAAATAATAACGACCGTAGCTCGCCCATAATTTAGACTCGCCATCGCCCATCACATCATAAACAGCACCTAAGCGTAATGCCCATTGGTTATCAAGCTTCACAAAGGTTTCGCCGTTGGCATTGAAGTTTTCGAATGAGTCGTTACGGATACCCATGTTAAGTACAAGGTCATCCGTTACTTGCCACTGATCATTCACATAGAATGCAAAGTTTTCAGATTCAAAATCACCACCAACTTCATAAGTACGATGACGAACCTGGTAGATTTCATTTGCATCAGTACTGTCATCGACGTAGTACAAGTAATAAGCGCCACCAGAGTTAATTGTACTCGAAGTAGCCGTTAGTTTTTCGTAATCCACACCAAAACGAATAGAGTGATCACCAACAAACCAGTCAGCATCTACACGGAAAACTTCTCGCTCATCTTCACCTTGTTCTACAGTGAAGTTAGCAAACGTACTTGCCGGAACAAAGGCAGCAGTACTGTCATAACGATAATAAACAGCTGGGTTCGCATCCAATGCACTACCAACAGTACGGTCTTGCTTGTTGATACCATACATAGCAGATACTGAGAAATCGTCTGTCAGAATACTGGTCCATTTCACGCTGGCGTTTAAGCCACCGTCGTTTTCTTCGGTAACTGTAGGCTCGTCGTCCTCAACGCCGTCACTATAGAACCCCTTAGTTACTTTCGTTGTTCTTTCATCAGAAAAGGCGGTAAGTTCAAGAATGTTGTTTTCGGTTACATACCAGTCTACCTTTGCAACCCAAAATGTATCGTCGTCTTTTTCTGTGTAACGGTTTTCGAATACCCCACCTTCAACGATAGACTGTTGACCACGGTACGATTGTTCAACATCACGCGGGTTTACCAATACATAGTAGAATAATTTATCTTCGATTAATGCGCCGCTTGACCAGATGTTATAATCCAGTGAGTCGCTTTTATCGAAGTCGTTGTTGATTCTGTAAAGATCATTGGCTGGAGAAAAAGACGAAGGACGATCTTCGCGTAATGAATCAGGCTCATAGTAAGCGTTTACGCCCCACTTGAATTCGTTTGTACCGCTCTTAATTTTGGCGTTAATAACACCACCAGTTACGCGACCAAACTCTGCTGAATAACCACCTGTTTTTACTTCAAACATGTCGTACATATCGAATGGTGGTTCACTAGAACCAACACCAGTACGGAAGTTAGTGATGTTCAGGCCGTTTACATAATAAGCATTCTCACCTACAGATGCACCACCGATAGAAGGTAAATCACCGAATGCAGAGTCACCACGCGTTGTGCCTGGCGCCAATAAAGCAACTGACGTCAAATTACGAGGCACCGGAACTTTATCTAAAGTAAGCGTGTCTACAACAATACCTGTAGTCGAACTGGTAATGTCTACCATTGCAATTGAAGAACCAACAACTTCAATTGTTTCAACATCTTCACTTGCCAGAGAGATATTGATGTTAGTTTTACCACTGATACCAACCGCTACACTTTCTTGAATGGTTGTTTTGTACCCGCCCTTTTCGGCAACAATTTTATAATTACCTGGAGGTAGTAATGGAAAACGGAAAACGCCATTTTCATCAGTCACAACTGAGCGGGTCAGACCGGTTTCCAGATTAGTAATTGAAACACTGGCATTACTCAACTTCGCACCTGAAGTTTCAACCGCATTACCTTGAATATATCCTGTCGTGCCATCTGCATATACTGGAACAGATAAGCCTAGGCCAACCGCGATACTAATCGCAGTAAGGCTCTTTTTCATATTTATCATGTGTTGTCTCCCTGGACCACAATATTGGAATAACTAAGTCGTTTTATCTCGACTTTTAGACTGGGGAACCCCACCAAGATAATAACTGCATGATAAGTTTGGGGTCAATAGCGATAAATTATTCAATAGCAATTATACAAAATGATGAATCAACCACCCCCGATTTTTGTACACATAAATTTACAAAATGTAAAAAATTAAGCATCCATCAGCGCTAAAAACGCTAATTAAGCAAGCCATCACCCATGCTATAAAAGGGCATGACAAAATTATAGACAAATATAAAACATACAATAAGCAAGCAAATATATATAATAATACATATTAACATGGAATATTTTATTGCAAATAAAACGTAAAGATACGAATTAATTACCACTTATTTATTACCACTTAACTCACATAAATGTCACTTATCGCATATATTGGTATTTTATTTCTTGAAGTGTTCTGAATTTCGCCGCTTTTGTCACAATAGCTGTCCTTCGGGGCTGTCTTTTTAGGCATGAATATAGGAGTTAGGTGCTTGTGACATTTGATTGTAAAGATATTCTGTTTACCCGTGCCGCATTAATTCTCAATGTCATTTTTTTCAGATTTATAGGAATCAACTCGACATACCCTGCAGACAAGCTATAAATGAAGAGAACATAACAACAAGGAATATACCGTGAAGTTAGATGACGACATCCATAATTATTACGAGCATCTGGTTTTAGAACGCATTGCACATCTGGGACTAGACCGAACAAAATCTGCAGACTACCTGGCTGATTTGTGTTGCCTGGCATTAAATCAGGTGCCGCCACGCTACATTCGATACGAAGTCGACATGGCATTTTATTTGCCGCAAAGCGAACGCCAACAAATGGAGATGAACGTGGAATATGCGGTGGAAAAAGCGATTAAGTTTCTGGATCAGGTCGTAAAGAAAGACGAAGAATAGTAAAAGCTGGATTGGGAATTTGGGTGGCAGGCTCTCAGCCACATCCCGGCACATGAGTCGTCTGCTGCGGCTGCTCCCTTCCGGGCCTGACCGGGTTCACAGAGTATCATTGCGAGAGGACCAAGAGCCCACCATAGAAACCTGCGCTCCTTTGCAGGAGCGCGGCGCATTATGACGACTTGTGTCGCAAAGTTCAACCCTGAGTTGTAAAACGTTCCTCAGCAATTTGATTTGCAACCAGGTTCGTCGCGCGATTTTCTGCTTCTGCGCGTTCGTAAACCTCTACCAGGGTGTCGCCAATTTTGGCGATATGTGCTCGCATAGCGTCGTCTGAAGAGTCATCCAGCTTCTGGTGATAGATATCGATGATACCACCCGCATTTATGACGTAATCCGGCGCATACACAATGCCTTTTTCTTTTAATGCGGTACCCAGTGACTCCCTTGCGAGCTGGTTGTTTGCAGCACCGGCAATAATTTTTGCCTGAATGTCAGGCAACGACTCATCGTTAATGGATGAACCCATTGCACAAGGTGCTATTACGTCCACTGGTAAAGTCAGAATCTCTTCTGGCGCTACAATCGTTGCACCCAGCTCTGCTTCGGCTTTAGCTAATCCTTCAGGATAAATATCTGCCACGTAAAGCTTGGCCCCTTCGGCATGTAATTGCTTTGCCAGACGATAGCCTACGTGTCCCATGCCCTGAATGGCGACTTTTACACCGTTTAAGTCACTTTTAAGTACGTGTTGTACCGTGGCTTTTAATCCCACAAACACACCGTATGCCGTTGACGGAGCCGGGTTGCCGGTTGGCGTTTCGCCCAGAGCATTATACTGCGCCGACGTGCCTGCAATGTGTGATGACTGTGTCGCCATAGCCTGCAGGTTTTCAACGCTAATCCCTGAGTCTTCTGCAGTGATGTAACGACCATTGAGACTTTCAACAAAACGTCCCATGGCCTTCATCATGTCTTCCGTTTTATGCTTGCGCGGATCACCAATGATTACTGACTTACCACCACCCTGTTTCAGGTTTGCCATGGCTGCTTTGTACGTCATTCCTTTAGAGAGACGAAGTACATCAGTCAGCGCTTCAGCGCTGTTCAGATATGGCCACATGCGACACCCACCCAATGACGGGCCAAGGTTCGTATTGTGAATGGCAATAATGGCTTTTAAGCCACTGGCTTCGTCATGGCAAAATGCCACGTGTTCATGTTTATCAAATTCCGGGTGATCAAAAACAGACATAGGGTAAACCGTTCCTGGACAAGAAAACGCTATACTAGCGCACACCACTGAGGACAGGTTTTGCGAGTTTATGCCGTTTAATTTACAGCGTAGAACGGCAATTTTTTTCGTCAGTGCTTTGTAGGATGTATATCCTAGTATTATAATGTACGCACAATAACTATCATAATAGCGAAATCACGAGTACCTTAATGAAACTGGATAAATTCGACCGCGAAATCCTACGTGTGTTGCAGCAAGATGCCACGATTTCCATGGCAGATCTCAGCCAACAGGTTGGCTTGTCGCACACCCCTTGCTGGCGTCGGGTTAAGCGCCTGGAAGCCGAAGGGATCATCCTTCGCAAAGTGACCTTACTCAACGGCAAAAAACTCAATTTAGGGGTGTCGGTATTTATTTATGTCTCGCTGAAAAATCACGATGGCGATTCACTTACCGACTTTGAAAAAGCCGTTCAGTCCATCGACGAAATTGTAGAATGCCACACCACCAGCGGCGAGAAAGACTATCTGTTGAAAGTGATAGTGGAAAGTATTGAAGAGTACGAACACATTCTCAAAACCAAGCTCACGCATCTCCCCTGCGTCGATCACTTAAGTTCCACCTTTGCGTTGAAACAGGTGAAGAACACAACGGCGCTACCCATCAAAAGCCAATAGTAAAACCCTATATCTATAAAATGATGTCCCGACGCTATTGTGCGTCGGGTTGGTTTTCTGGCTCTGCCTGCTGAAACGCTTCTAGCGCCTGGCAATTATCATATATACGCGATATGAGAGGGTAGCGTGTCATATCAACACCAAACCGCTTCGCGTTATACACTTGTGGCACCAAACAAACGTCAGCCATGGTGACATCAAAATCAAAACAGAAGCGTCCTGCCTGAGTCTGTAGTCGACGCTCTATGCCATCGAAACCTTTTTCAATCCAGTGTTTGCACCAACCGTTAGTCTGGTCACTGGATAGCTCATACTGATTAGACAGTGACTGCAAAACACGCAGGTTCGCCAGCGGCTGAATATCACAAGCAATATCTTGCGCCAGCCCTCTCACTCTGGCTCGCTCAACTGCATGAGCCGGGATAAGCGAATAGGGCTCAGGGTAACGCTCATCAAGGTATTCAATAATACTCAGTGATTGGTTCAGAATAATGTCTTCGTCATCATCGACAAACGTGGGGACTAAATGTGAGGGATTCAGCGAATCGTAAGCGGCCTGGTGTTGTTCGCCACCGTCTTTAACTAAGTGCACCGGCACGTATTCGTACTCCAACCCTTTCAGGTTCAGCGCAATGCGGACCCGGTAGGTAGCCGAAGAACGCCAGTATCCATATAACTTCAAACTCATCATGGATTTCCTAATTGTGCGGTCCCTGCCAATCGCAGGTACCGGTTAGCAGGTAGCCGTTAGTTCAGCACACTTACACGCTGCTCAATGGCACCAAAAATACTTTGTTGCTGGTCATCGAGCATTTCAATACGCACAGTGTCACCATTGGCCATAAAACTGGTCGACGGTTTGCCATCACGGATGGTTTCAATCATGCGAACTTCGGCAATACAGGAGTAACCTACCCCTCCCTGAACTATAGCAGATCCATAATCTGTGCCCTGTTTATTTGACACCGTTCCTGAACCGATAATCGTTCCCGCACCCAGATTTCGGGTGCGGGCCGCATGCGCAACTAACTGTGCAAAGTTAAATGTCATGTCCACACCGGCATTAGGTTTACCAAACAGTTCATTGTTATAATGAGTCTGTAGCGGCAGATTTACCTTAGTATCGGTCCAGCTGTCACCCAGCTCGTCAGGCGTCACAGCTACCGGCGAAAAAGCACTGGCCGGCTTGGATTGATAAAATCCAAACCCTTTAGCAAGTTCACCGGGAATCAATCCGCGCAATGAAACGTCATTTACCAGCATCAGAAGTTTGATGTGATTACCAGCCTGTTCTGCTGTAACGCACATTGGTACATCGTTAGTGATAACCGCTATTTCAGCCTCAAAATCGATTCCCATTGCAACATCTGGCACAACCACATCGTCGTAAGGACCAATGAAATCGTCACTACCGCCCTGGTACATCAGCGGATCTGTCCAGAATGATTCTGGAATTTCTGCGCCTCGGGCTCGGCGTACCAGCTCTACGTGATTGACATAGGCACTGCCATCGGCCCAATGATAAGCGCGTGGTAAAGGCGAGTGACAGCGTTTCGGGTCAAAAGCCTCGCTTGCAATTTCGCCCTTGTTGAGCTGCTCATAGCGCGACTGCATTTGCGCCTGAAGTGCATCCCAGTTGTCGATAAACTGTTGCAGAGTTTGCGCAACCGGCGCCGCCGACACTGCTCGTGTCAAATCGCGGCTCACCAGCATTAACTCACCATCACGCTGCGCATTCTTATAAGTAGCAAACTTCATTCTGTTCTCCTGTTAACCTTTCCAGCTGTACACGTATTCCGCGTTTTCTACAGCCTGACTTGCTGCCGTGATCTCAAGCGCATCGCGGGTATCGAGCATGACAGCAACTTCGTCGGTAAAGGTTTTCTTATGTGCCTGACCGGCAGCAAACGCTTTTGGATGAGGCCCGTGGGTAAAGCCTGCCGGGTGGAACGTCACCATGCCCGCCTCAATGTTGTCTCGACTGAAAAAGTCACCCGCGTGATAAAACAACACTTCATCAAAATCGTCGTTACTGTGATAGAAAGGCACCTTGAGCGCGCCAGGATCGCTTTCGATAGGGCGCGGTACAAATGTGCAAACCACAAAACGCTTAGCGACGAACGTCGTATGCGCTGACGGCGGCAAATGATAGCGATGGCTCATTAACGGACGAATATCCCGCCAATTAATTTTCATTACTGTCAGGTCACCATGCCAGCCCTGAGCATCCAGTGGATTAAACGGGTAAGTTATCCGCGACAAACGTTGATGTCGCTTCACCTCAACCTGCCAGGTATTTTCATCCTGCTGTGCCAAAAACTGGTCGTTAATCTCGGGATAACGAAGCATAGCTGGATCGAAGATGGCGTGATTACCTACCAGGCCTTTTTCGGGCAACTGGTAACTATCGTCCGTTGCTTCGATCATCAGCAACTGCATTGGCACGCGAGGCGCCAGTCGCCACATAGTAGAGCGAGGGATCACAACGTAATCCCCTTCTGTTACCACAAAGTGACCGTAATCACAGTAGAAGTCACCTTCTCCCTTGTGCACGAAGAGCAAATCGTCTCCATCTGCGTTACGAGCCAGCTTTTGCATCGGCTCATTACAATGCCAGAAACGATACTGACAATGGGCGTTATGCAAAATAACCGGAGCCGAAAACGGCGAGTTGCCTTCAGCTAGCTGATTAAGCTGCATCAGGTCGAACGCACGTGGACGCAGCTCCCCTTCCCACTCAGTCCAACCTGTTGGCGCATGCTTATGATGAATATGAGATGCCGGGCCAAAAAAGCCGTCCCGTCCTACTTCGCGTTCATACAGTGCCTGCTCAGGTAAATCAGCATGGGCCTGACGGGAATGCAGGCCTTGCTTTATGGGAAAGCGCGCTGGATTACGCATTGTCACCCTCGGCATTCAATACACCGCGACGGATTTGGTCTTGCTCAATACTCTCGAACAAGGCTTTAAAATTGCCTTCACCAAACCCTTCATTGCCTTTGCGCTGAATGATTTCGAAGAACACAGGGCCAATTACCGTGTCGGTGAAAATCTGTAGCAAAATGCCATCCTGCTCTGGCGCACCATCAATCAGGATCCGCAAGTCCCTTAGCACATCAACCGATTCACCGTGACCCGGAATACGGGTATTCACAGCGTCATAATAAGTGTCTGGAGTATCCATAAAGGCCAGCCCGCGCCCTTTCAGCTCTGATACTGTTTTATAGATATCGTCGGTAGATAAGGCAATGTGCTGAATGCCCTCACCGTTGTAGGCTTTTATAAACTCCTCAATCTGAGAGTGATCATCAACCGACTCGTTAATTGGAATGCGAATACGGCCACAAGGTGATGTCATGGCTTTACTTACCAATCCGGTGAGCTTTCCTTCGATATCGAAGTAGCGTATTTCACGGAAGTTACCGATGTTCTCGTAAAATTCAGCCCATACCGCCATATTTCCGCGTTTCACGTTGTGTGTGAGATGGTCGATTAACTGCAGGCCGGCATCCGCTTTTGCAACACGCTCCTGCCAGTCGGGATAAAACGAGAAGTCAACGTCGTAGATGCTGTCTGAGCCATAGCGGTCGACAAAATAAAGCGTGCTTTCACCGATACCGTAAATCGCCGGAATATTCAGCTCCATGGGCCCCAAGTTACCGCGGAACAGCTTGCCACCATTGGCCAGGGCGTGTTCAATGGCTACCCCGGCGTCTTTCACTCTGAATGCCATGCCGCACACGCTCGGCCCGCGCAAGCGCGCAAACTCTTCGGCTTGTGATGCGGGTTCTGCGTTAATAATGAAATTGATATCACCCTGGCGATACAGCCATACACGCTTGGATTTGTGAACAGCGACTTCAGCGAAGCCCAGTGAAGTGAACAGCGCTTTTAGCGCCTCGATGCCCTCATCATTCGCTGCCGTGTATTCGACAAATTCGAAGCCGTCAGTGCCCAGTGGATTGTAGTTATTAGAATGCGTTGTCATTGATGTCTCCGATTAACATGTTTGCAACAATATAATCAGAGAACAGCCTGTGACAGAAGCTTTAGCAATCAGACAATTAGCAAGCTGCATTTACATCTTTTGTAAACATAAAGTAACAGATTGATATAAACCTTTTTTAAGACACAAAAAAGCCGCGCAGAGCCCGTCAGCGCGGCTTTGTCGGCATTTCAACAATGTAACTATAGCTTTACAGTGGCTTTGTTTATGCCATATTCACGGAGTTTATTGGCGATCGCCGTATGACTTAACCCCAGCTTTTTCGCCAGTTGACGAGTACTTGGATACGACGGATAAAGTTTCTTGAGCAAATCACGCTCAAACTTCTTCACTTCCTCATCGAGCGTACCTTCGAAGTTTTCATCGACGTAGGTCATGCTGGGTGTACAACTGGGCAGTTGAATATCTTCTTTGGTGATTTCGTTTCCGTCCAGTAACGACAAGGCACGAAACAACGCATTTTGTAATTGCCTTACGTTACCAGGCCAAGGGTAATGCTGTAGGAAGTCCACACACGACTTACTGAGTTTGGCTGGGCGTCGTCCAAGCTTGGCACTATGTTGAAGAATAAATGCCTCAGACAAAGGCACAATGTCTGAGCGACGTTCGCGAAGCGACGGCACGACCAGACCCAATACGTTTAACCGGTAATACAGCTCTTTACGGAATTTACCTTCTTCTACCAATTGCCCCAAGTCCTGACAGGTGGTGCAAATAAATCGCACGTCAACGCCGACCGGGTTTACGTCACCAATGCGACGAAACTCACCATCTTCCAGTACTCGCAACAACTTTGCCTGGAGTTGGGTTGACATGTCGGCGATTTCATCGAGTAGTAAAGTACCACCTGCGGCCTGTTCAATCAGCCCCACTTTGGCCTGGGTTTGGTTGAATGTACCTGCCGCATAGCCAAACAGTTCAGTTTCAGCCACGTTATCGGGTATAGCACCGCAATTTAGTGCAAGAAAAGGTTTGTCGGCTCGGCGACTGCTCTGATGGCATGCTTTTGCCAGCATTTCTTTGCCCGTACCGGTTTCACCAAAAATAAGAATAGGGGCATCGAGATCAGCAATGCGTTTTGCCTCGTCGATAGTCTGCTGCATGGTCGGCGACTGCGTGATCAATTTGTCAAAGCTACCGGTATCGTGTTGTTGAAACACAGTAATTTGCTGACCCAGACGCACTTCTGACTTCAACATTACAACCGCCCCCGCCAACACGGTTTTGTCGTCGGAATCATCGACGGTAATGGGTAAAATGTCTGCAACAAAATCCTGTTGTATAAACTTTACTTTGGTGCTGTGTGGCGTTGGATTTTTGCTTTCCAGCCAACGGCTGAAATTAAACCCCTTAACGTACTCACCAATCTCAGTAAGCAACAGGTCGTTTTCATCCATCTCGAGGCCGCTGGTCACTGCGTCGTTGCACAATAGTAGTTTACCGCGGTTATCAATTGAAAAAACCGGATCAGGCAACGTTTGGACAATCGCAAATAATTGATTACGCTCCCGCTCACCTGGCATAAACAGCGTGGTTTTTACGTCTTCAATCCCAGGAATACGGCGAATTTTCGGCATCAAATGCTGAAAATCTTCGAATTTGATATTAGGAAAGTTGAGGAAGATTTTACCGACTTCGTCGATTTCTATACCGCGGAGGTCAATGTTATGGGTAACTAAAATATCCAGCACATCCTGGGCGATCCCGAGTCTGTCCTGACAACTGATTTCTAAACGCATCCAAACACCTGGCAGCTGTAAACTATATTTTACAGAATATCACAATTTAATAACTATTCTAGCGTAATACGCAATTAGCAACTGAAATGTTCATTTTTCCATAAAAAAGCAAAAAACCGTGCATGACAGGCATGCACGGTTGCTAATTTTAGTATAGTTAGCTTGCTTTTTTCTTGGGTTCGAAGAGAGGTTCGAACAATCCCAGTTGTTTGGCTTCCTGAACAAGTGCCATCAGATCCATTTCTGAAATGTCCAGCAACTGGTCGAAGTTTTCCAGAATGTAGTAAAGCGGTTGCAGAATATCGATGCGATATGGCGTTCTGAGTACATCAGTCACCATGATGTCCCGGCGAACCGGTACGTCACTTTCCAGTGCGTACTGCGTTTCTTTCGGTGAAGACAATATACCACCACCGACAATGCGCAGGCCGTCATGCTGTTTTACCAAACCAAACTCAACGGTAAACCAGTACAAGCGAGCCAAAAAGACACGGTCTTCTTTACTCGCAGCCAGACCTAGTTTGCCATATGTTTCTGTGAATTTGGCAAAGGCCGGATTGGTCAACAAAGGACAATGTCCTATAACCTCGTGGAAAATGTCCGGCTCTTGTAAATAATGAAAGTCTTCTTCACTACGAATAAAGGTCGCAACTGGGAAACGCTTGTTCGCCAGTAATTCAAAGAACTCGGCAAAGCTGATCAACGCCGGCACCGCAGCGGTTTGCCATCCGGTAGCTGCCTGCAGCGCCCGGTCTATATCAGGGAGCTGTGGAATAACGTCAGGCTGCAAGCCCAGTAACTCCAAGCCATGAAAATACTCATCACATGCTCTGCCTGGTAGCAACGCCATTTGTTGGTCATACAATGCCTTCCACACGCGGTTCTCTTCCGCTGACCACTGAATAATTCCGCCTGGGCCGGGAGTTTTTGAATGATATTTTGATTGCTTAGCCATACACCGAATTTAGTTAACAATTTATTGACTAAAGTGTAATGATTTTGGTGCTCAGCAACACTCCCGAGCGGTTCACACCTGTTCATTCGATGTAACATTAAATTTACAAAATGCGACTTAATGACACTGCCGGAAATTTATAAAAGGCATTAAAAAAGCCTGCTAAATCAGAGACTAGCAGGCTTGTTTATGATGGTTAAGCATAGCGTTATAAACGGCTAATTTCGCGGTTTAACTGATACTCTCTGGACGTTACGTAAGTTTCAATTTTGCGCAAACGTTTTTCGATTCCCTGGAAACGGTTCGCAATATCGTGAAAAGCTTGTCTTGGCGGCTCACCGGCCTGCCACACCTTGGTTTTCACTTCTACGCGCTCGTTGTCGTCGGCTCCACCGGCATCACTGTTCCGCCATCCCTTGCTGGTGTCGCTGCCATCGCGGTAGGTGGGCACTTGCTCCACGTTCGCCGGGCGCTTGTCAAAAATAAACCAGCACGCAATGTAGGTAACGAAAACAAACGGCCCTGCAAGTAAGAAAAACGCCGTGACCGTCAGGATACGTACCAACCAGACTTCAAGTCCGAAGTACTCGGCGATGCCGGCGCACACGCCGGCAATCCGGCCGTGCTTGGTGTCACGATAAATCGTTTTCTTAGTCATGCGCGATTTCTCCACTCAGGTGCTTCTGAATCAAGAATTGCTTCCAGGGTTTTAATTCTGTCTGCCATCATTTCGGCTTTGCCAGCCAGTTCCTGTAGTGCAATCTGATCTTCAGCCGTTAAGCCCTGGTTGACCTGCTTCTTACTGCGATAGTGCAGAATCAACCAGATAGGTGCAACAAAGATCAAAAAGATAATCAATGGTGCAAGTATTAGTGCAACCGTGCCTTCATCCATAATATACCTCCGATATGAAGCGCTGAAATCAATCAGCCGAATACGTTATTAACTTATTTCGCTTTGGCTGATTTGCCAGCAGGCTTTGCAGACTGCTTCATTTTGGCTTTCAATGCTTCCAGCTCATCATTAATTTTATCGCCGGCTTCTAACTCTGCAAATTCATCGTGTAACGATTTTTTACCCAGGTCATACGCTTCGACTTGCGATTCAATGTCGTCAATTTTGCGCTCGTATTGCTCAAAGCGTCCCATTGCTTCGTCGATTTTACCGCTATCCAGTGTTTTGCGAACTTCCAGTCGCGAAGACGCGGTTTTCTGACGCATGATAATGGTTTTCTGACGTGCCTTGGCATCGGCCAGTTTTTCCTGCAGCTGTGCGGTTTCAGTTTGAAGCTTGCCGATTTGTTCTTCAACAATTTGCAGCTCTTTACTGAGCGACTCAGCCGCCTCGTTACTCTTTTTCTTTTCCTGAAGCGCTGCGCGTGCCAGGTCTTCGCGGTCTTTGCTTAGTGCAAACTCCGCTTTGGCCTGCCAGTCTGCGGCATCCGCTTCCGTTTTACTAATTTGTGCCACGATGTCCTTTTTACTGGCAATGGTTTTGGCTGACGCTGAACGTACTTCTACCAGCGTGTCTTCCATTTCCTGGATGATCAGGCGAACCATTTTCTCCGGATCTTCAGCCTTATCGAGTAATGCATTAATATTTGAGTTCACAATGTCAGTGAAACGCGAGAAGATACCCATAATTACTTACCTCTGGCTCGTGTTGAAAACGAATGGTTAATCTTGGTACTAACCATACAAATACCCTGCCAACTTCAAAAAATATTTTAACACACTGTTTTTAAACAGTTTAAATAGAAAAAAAGAAATACTCGAATCGGCATCTTTTTTAATCTACACTATTAATTGGTCGATTTGGCTACTTTTTGAGGGAATTAATGAGTCGGTTTCGCCAACAGGACAATTTGCTCGGGCAAGCGAACAGTTTTTTAGAGATTCTGGAACAGGTTTCTCAAATTGCACCGCTAAATAAGCCCGTATTGATTATCGGTGAACGTGGAACCGGTAAAGAACTCATCGCAGCGCGTTTACACTTCCTGTCAAAACGCTGGGATCAAAACTATGTGAAGCTCAACTGTGCCGCGCTGAACGAAAATTTGCTTGAAAGTGAATTGTTCGGGTATGAAGCCGGAGCATTTACCGGCGCCGCTAAACGCCGGGAAGGTCGCTTTGAGGTTGCACACAATGGTACCTTGTTTCTGGATGAACTGGCCAACACCTCGGGATTGATTCAGGAAAAACTGCTGCGCGTTATAGAATACGGTGAGTTTGAGCGCGTAGGTGGCAGCCGAACGTTAAAAGTCGATGTTCGACTCATTGCCGCAACCAACGAAGATTTGCCTTCTCTGGCAGATTCAGGCGAATTCAGAGCCGACTTACTCGACCGACTTGCTTTCGATGTAATTACCATTCCGCCGCTTCGCGAACGCAAAGACGACATCTTATTGCTGGCAGAAAACTTTGCCATCAACATGGCGCGGGAACTGGAAATGGAGCTGTTCAGTGGTTTTACCGAAAAGGCCAAGCGGACCCTGCTTGAATATGACTGGCCCGGTAACATCCGTGAATTGAAGAACGTAGTAGAGCGGGCTGTGTACCGTTGTAATAATCCAAACCTACCGGTGCATGAAATTATCCTCGACCCGTTTGAATCGGCATTTCGCCCACAGGCCAGAATCAAAACCCAGGATAGGATTGCACAATCGCCGTCAACCGCACCGACAGATACTCAGCCGGTTGCCTCGGCGCCAACAGCTCAGCCAGCGGCAGCTGAACCTCCAACACTTTTGCCGGCTATTGCAGACTATCCGTTGGATTTAAAACAGCTCAGCCAGGATTACGAGATCAATATGATCCAACAGGCATTAGCCGACAGTCAGTACAATCAGAAAAAAACCGCAGAAAAGCTCAGTCTGACTTACCATCAACTGCGTGGTTATCTGAAGAAATACAACCTGCTTGATTCCACGGCCGAGGAAAACTGATCATGCGCTATCCGTCAGCCAGTCATTTGCTTACGGTTATTTGTTTTTTTAGCCTGGCTGGTTGTTCGCCGCAAAAATACAGTGAGAAATTTCAGGAAGGGCTGGTGTATTGCTCTGAGAGCGATCCGTTATCGATGAACCCGCAATTGGATACATCAACCACCACGGCCGATGCTACCGCGCACCAAATCTATGACCGCCTGTTAGAGTTCGATACCGAAACCGGCCGTATTCAACCGTCTTTGGCCAGCGAATGGTCAGTCAGTGAAGACGGCCTGATTTACCGATTTACGCTGCGGCCAGATGTGGTGTTTCACAGTACCGCCTATTTCACGCCTACCCGTCCGTTTAATGCATCAGATGTGGTGTTTTCGTTCAATCGCTGGCGTTTAACTGAACACCCGTTTCACCGTGTTTCCGGTGGCTATTACCCGTATTTTGAAAGTCTGGGACTGGCGTCAAACATTGCTGATATTCGTCAAATATCTTCGAACGAGGTAGAAATAGCGCTGTTTGAGCGTGACAGTTCTTTTTTGGCCAATATCGCCAGTGACTTCTCGGTCATATTGTCGGCTGAATACGCTGACTATCTGATGTCCATGGGAACGCCCGAAGAGCTGGACGAATTCCCGATCGGTACCGGCCCTTATCAATACCAGAGCTATAAAAAAGACCACTATATACGCTACAACGCCAACCCTTCTTACTGGCGGGGACAACCCGACAGTAACACATTGATTTTTGATATCACGCCCAAGAGCTCCCTGCGACTGGCAAAACTCATGACCGGTGAGTGTGATGCGATTGCATTCCCGGCCCGAGTCGACCATGAAATTATTCGTGAACGCGACGATTTGGTCCTGGCTGAGAAAGCCGGTTTGAATATTGGCTTCTGGGCCTTTAATACCGAGCGTCCGCCGTTCGACAATCCGGATGTTCGCAAGGCGCTGGCCTATGCCATCGATAAAAACACCTTGTTGGAAGCCGTGTATTTCGACAGCGCGACCCGCGCCAGGTCCTTGCTACCAGCTGCGAGCTGGGCGTATCAGGCTGACGCCGATGACACTGGCTATAATCCGGTACTGGCGCGTAAGTTACTGGACAATGCCGGTGTACCACCCGGGTTCACTATGAATGTATGGGCCATTCCGGTAGAGCGTGCCTATAACCCCAATGCGAAAAAAATGGCAGAACTCATTCAGAATTACCTGGCGGAAATCGAAGTAAACGTGAACATTGTGAGCTACGACTGGACCACATTCAGACGCTTGCTAAGAGAAGGCAATCACGATTCAGTGTTAATTGGCTGGTCTGCTGACAATGGCGACCCGGATAACTTCTATCGGCCGCTGCTAAGTTGCGATGCGATCCCTTCCGGCACCAATCGCGCACGTTGGTGTGAGCCTGCCTACGATGAAATTCTCGACAAGGCGCTGCAAACCGAAGACATTGAAGTGCGAAAAGCGCTATATTTGCAAGCTAATCAATTAATTTTTGAAAAACTTCCAATGGTGCCTATTGCGCATGCATACCGCTATCAGGCCTACCGGAAAGAACTCAATGGCATGATCATCAATCCATTCGGTGGCGTTCGACTTGGCGGGGTAACCAAACCCCGTGATTAATATCCTACTGCGCTACACTATTTTGTTTGTGCTGACATTGCTGGCTTTGTCAGCTTTGTCTTTTACATTGATATACCTGTTCCCTGCAGAGCCGATCATCAATCTCACTGGTATCACCCCGCAGAATAGTATTCAACACGATGCCCTTGTTCGCCAATACCGGCTGGACAGTGCCTATTTAATTCAGTTTTGGCACTACCTGGAGCAGCTATTCAGCGGCAACTGGGGCTACAGCCTGATCTCGGGTCAACCACTCAAGGAAGAAGTACTTACTGCGCTACCCGCTACCGTAGAACTTAGTACATACGCGATGATGATTGTGATACTGGTGGGTATTCCCATTGGCTGTTATAGCGGTTTACGCGCCTACACGAATGCCGATTTCACCATTAACTCGCTCAGCGTCACCGTCTATTCGGTACCGGTATTTTGGCTTGCCGTGTTGTTTATACTGACGTTTAGTCTGCAATTTGGCTGGTTGCCTTTATCTGGCAGACTGAACTTATTGTTCGATATACCCAGCCAGACCGGCTTTTTGTTCATTGATATTCTGCTTGCAGATGACGTTGATACCTCTCTGGCCATGCGGGATGCATTCTTGCATCTGATTCTGCCGACGTTGTCGATAGCCTGTATTTCAACGGCGGCGATTATTCGTATCACCCGTCGCTCTATTATTGATGTACTCAATAAGCCCTATATCACAGCAGCTAAAGCGCGCGGACTATCAAATCGCCAGATATTTTTCCGGCACGTATTGCGCAACGCGCTGCTGCCAATATTGCCGCTCATGGCCATGCAGATTACAACCCTGATCACGAACGCTATGATTGTAGAAACTTTGTTTTCCTGGCCAGGCATTGGCAACTGGCTTATTCAGGCAATTTATCAGCGGGATTATTCAGCACTGCGGATAGGCATGCTGGCGGTATCGACTCTGGTAGTCATTATTACCATTTCGATAGATTTGTTTAACCGGTTAATTGACCCCAGCAGGGAAAAATTCGAAAGTGTCACGATTTAGTCTCTACGAAGATGAAATTCGCCCGTCACCGTGGCAGCACACGTGGCGCGAGTTTAAATCCAGTCACGTAGCCCTGGTGGGGTTAGCGATTCTGCTGCTGTTTGTCTTCTTTGCATTCTTCGCTCCGTTGGTTACGCCTTATGATCCTTTATTCCAGAATACGGAGTCCATTTTAGTGGCCCCAAGCTGGCACCCGAATGGCTCGATTACCCATTTATTTGGCACCGATGCACTGGGCCGGGATCTATTTTCACGGATTATGTATGGCTGCCGGGTAACCTTTGGTACCAGTCTTCTGGTGGTCATCATCGCCATGGCGGTGGGCGTGTCTATAGGCACCATTGCGGGCATGTTAAGCGGAGTGCGCTCAAGCGTCGTCAATCACTTACTGGATGCGTTAATGGCCATCCCTACCCTGCTGATTGCCATTATCATCGTTGGTATTTTAGGCAGTGGTCTGGTCAACAGTATGTGGGCCATCACACTGGCGCTTATCCCGCAGTTTATTCATCACACCCGTACCTTTGTGCGCGCCGAAATGAAAAAAGACTACATTCAGGCGTCGACATTGGACGGCGCAAATCGCCTGCAGATTTTTTACTATTCAATTTTACCCAACATGATTGAAATGCTGGTCGTGCAAGGTACCCTGGCCTTGTCTATTGCCGTTATTGATATAAGCGCCCTGGGCTTCCTGAATTTAGGCGCACAGCCGCCATTACCCGAGCTTGGCGCTATTCTGGCAGCAGGTCTGGATGTCGGGTATTTGTCGCCGTGGAATATTGCCATTCCGGGGATCGCCATATTCCTGATGGTACTGTCGATCACCGTGGTAGGTGATGGCCTTCGTTCAGCATTGAGAAAAAGGGTAAATCGCTAATGCCATTGTTAGACATTAAAAACCTTACCCTTGAAATCAATACCGGCTCCCAGTCCATTAAAGCGCTGGATAAAATTAACTTAACGGTGAACTCCGGCGAAATTCGCGCGCTGGTTGGCGAATCGGGTTCAGGGAAAAGCCTGATTGTACAAGCCATCGCTGGTGCTACGCCCGGCAACTGGCATCTTACCGCCGACCGCATGAGTTGGAACGGTGAAAACTTGTTGTCGATGTCTGTTGAGCAACGCCGTCAGGTATTGCGCAAAGATATCGGCGTGGTGTTTCAACACGCCATTGCCTCGCTCGACCCTTCCGTGACGTTGGGAGAACAGCTTGAGGAAGCCGTACCGGATGAATTAATTGAAGGTAAGTGGTTCTGGCAACGCGCTCAGCAGCGACGCAGGGAAGTCATTAGTACCGTGCACAAAGTCGGGATAAAAGATCACAACCACTACCTGCGTGCTTATCCCCACCAAATTCCAACCGATATCGGGCAAAAGCTGATGCTGGCCATGGCGTTGGTGAATCAGCCTAAAATGCTGATAGCCGATGACCCGACCCGAGGCATGGAAACCACCACCAAGGTACAGGTACTGAAACTGCTCTCGCGATTGAACCAAACACGCTCACTCGGCATTTTATTCGTCAGCCACGACCTGCTGGCGATTGCCAGTATGTCGCATACCATGACGGTATTGTATTGCGGGCAAACCGTTGAGTCCGGCAAAATGAAACACATACGCAAGCGTCCATTGCATCCTTATACCAAGGCGCTGTTAGACAGCGCACCCAGTTTCAGTAAAGATTTGCCGCCCAAATCCCAGTTACCCACACTGGCGGGGACGATCCCAACGCTACAACACTTGCCTATTGGCTGTCGTTTAGGGCCGCGCTGCCCGAGAGCACAGCGCGCCTGCGTTAACGTTCCGGCGGTGCGTAAAATCCACGATCACAGTTACAGCTGCCACTTCCCGCTGCATATGGAGAAATTATGAAGCAGGTATTGGATGTCAGTGGCCTGACGTTCAGGCACAGCAGTAAAAAGCGTTGGTTGAAGAAACCTGAGATTTTTTCGCTAGGCCCAATTGATATGCAGGTAACCAAAGGCGAAACCATTGCAATCATTGGCCAGAACCGCTCGGGGAAATCACTGCTGGCAAAAATGCTGGCCGGCGCAGTAGAGCCTGATGAGGGTAATATTCACCTCATGGAAGAGAAGTACTGGTCGGTTCGACATCGCGCAGCACGCAAAAATGCCGATATCACCGGCATTCGTATGATCTTTCAACACAGCAGCGAGTCGATGAACCCTGGCATTACCGTTGGCCAGATACTCGATGAACCTCTGCGTTTGAACACGGGGCTGTCAGATGCTGAACGCAAGGCTCTGATTGCCGACACCCTGGTGAAGGTAGGGTTACTGCGCGAGCATATCTACTTTTACCGGCATATGCTGTCTGACGGACAGCAACAACGTGTCGCCCTGGCCCGTGCCATTCTGCCCGAGCCCAAAGTATTGATTGCCGATGAGCCATTCGCGGCATTGGACCCGACGATACGCTCTCAAACCGTGAACCTGATTTTAAAGCTGCAACAAGAGATGGGGCTGGCTTTTATATTTATTTCTCACAACCTGGGGATCGTTCGACATATCGCCGACCGGGTGATTGTGATGGATGGTGGTCAGATTATAGAGAGTGGAAAAACAGAGACCATCTTTCGATGGCCTCAGCATGAAACAACCAAGAAACTGGTGTTGTCTTATCAGTCACTGATCCCGCAGCAAACGCTGCGGTAATCAGCGGTTAATCGACTAGCCTACCAGCGCCAGTAACACACCGGCAGCTACGGCAGAACCCAGTACCCCGGCTACATTCGGGCCCATCGCATGCATCAACAGGAAGTTGTGCTGGTTTGCTTCCAGACCGACTTTATTCACTACCCGCGCAGCCATTGGCACGGCAGATACACCGGCAGCGCCAATCAATGGGTTAATAGAACCGCCGGTTAAGCGGCTCATCAACTTCGCCATTAATACCCCTGCCGCCGTACCGATACCAAACGCAACTGCACCCAGTCCTAAAATACCTAAGGTTTCTACCGTCAGGAATTTATCGGCAGACAGTTTGGAACCAACTGCCAGGCCCAGGAAGATGGTCACAATGTTGATCAGCTCGTTTTGCGCGGTTTTGCTTAAACGGTCAACCACACCACATTCTTTCATGAGGTTACCGAAGCAAAACATGCCCACCAACGGCGTAGCCGACGGCAGGAACAAAATAGTCAGCAGTAGTACGCCCAATGGGAACAGGGTTTTCTCTTTCTTACTAACATGACGCAATTGCGCCATTTCAATTTTGCGCTCTTCCGGCGTCGTTAACGCTTTCATGATTGGCGGCTGAATGATTGGCACCAGTGCCATGTAAGAATACGCTGCTACCGCAATTGCCCCCAGTAGATCGGGCGAAAGGCGTGAGGCCAGGAAAATAGCTGTCGGACCATCCGCCCCACCAATAATAGCAATCGCAGAGGCATCTTTAAGGGTAAAGTCGAACCCCGGAATGAAATTCAGCGCAATCGCACCAAACAAGGTGGCAAAAATACCGAATTGCGCGGCTGCACCGAGTAATAACATCTTGGGGTTTGCGATTAACGCACCGAAGTCAGTCATTGCCCCTACGCCCATAAAAATGAGCAAAGGGAAGACGCCTGAGTGAATACCGACCTCATAGATGTAATACAACAATCCGCCCGGATCGGTAAAACCAGCCAGTGGGATGTTGGTCAGAATGGCACCAAAGCCAATAGGAAATAACAGCAAGGGTTCAAAACCGCGCACAATGGCCAGGTAAAGCAATAATGCACCTACCGCCATCATAATCACCTGCCCCGGCTCAAAATGCGCCAGCGCAGTGCTATTCCATAAAATTGCTAACTGTTCCATGGCGTTACCCTAACTCGATTAGCGGCTGGCCATTAGTCACGCCGTCACCTTCTTTTACCAGGACGGCAGACACAGTGCCATCGAAGGCACTACGGATTTCGGTTTCCATTTTCATGGCTTCCAGAATAATGACCACATCGCCATTACTCACCTGATCGCCAGGGCCTACCAGTACTTTAAACACGTTACCGGCTAACGGTGCATTGATTGCCTGACCACCTGCCGATGGTGCTGGCGCAGCGGCTTGTGCTGGCGCAGCAGAAGCAACCGGTGTAATCGCCCCCAACTGGCCAGACGCAGCCACTTCCACACTATACACTTTGCCGTCGACACGAACGTCGTAACTGCTTGGCGCATCTGCACTCGCAGTGGCTACAGGAGCAGCAGGCGCAGCGGCTGTTTGTTCAGAAGGAGCCGGCTCAAAGGCATCCGGATTACCGCGGTTTTCCAGGAATTTCAGGCCAATTTGAGGGAACAGTGCGTACGTCAGCACGTCGTCAATTTTTTGCTCCGCCAAGGTAATTGACTTCTCCGATGCCAGTGAATCCAGTTCTGTTTCCAGTTTTTCCAGTTCAGGGTCGATCAGATCCGCCGGGCGACATGTAATGGCTTCACCGCCATCCAATACGCGCTGTTGTAATTCGGCGTTTACTGGCGCCGCTGTGGCACCGTACTCACCTTTCAACACGCCAGCGGTTTCTTTGGTAATGCTCTTGTAGCGCTCACCGGTCAGTACGTTCAGTACTGATTGGGTGCCAACAATCTGTGATGTGGGTGTTACCAGCGGAATAAAGCCTAAATCCTCGCGAACGCGCGGGATTTCTAACAGTACGTCGTCGAACTTTTCTTCTGCGCCCTGCTCTTTCAGCTGATTTTCCATGTTTGTCAGCATACCACCCGGTACCTGAGCAAGCAGGATACGGGCGTCCACGCCTTTCAGGCTACCTTCAAACTTCGCGTATTTTTTGCGAACTTCACGGAAATAAGCAGCAATTTCGCTTAAATCAGGCAATGACAATCCGGTATCACGCTCAGTGCCTTCCAGAATTGACACCATCGTTTCGGTCGCAGAGTGACCATAGGTCATGCTCATCGACGAAATCGCGGTATCGAGGATATCAATGCCGGCATCAATGGCTTTCTGGTAAGTGGCCGTACTCAAACCGGTGGTTGCGTGACACTGCATGGCAATCGGTACATCTACCGTTTGCTTAAGTTGCGTTATGAGCGTTTCACACTCGTAAGGCTTTAACAGGCCAGCCATGTCTTTAATACAGATGGAGTGTACACCCATGTCTTCAAGCTGCTTGGCCATGTCCAGCCACAATTGCAGGTTGTGTACCGGGCTTACGGTATACGAAATCGTTCCCTGGGCATGAGCACCACAGTTGACTGCAGCTTTTACTGCCGTTTCCAGGTTACGAACGTCGTTCATTGCATCGAAAATACGGAATACGTCTACACCGTTGTCGTGCGCGCGCTCAACAAAACGCGTTACCACGTCGTCGGCATAATGGCGATAGCCCAGCAGGTTTTGGCCACGCAGTAACATTTGCTGCGGTGTATTTGGCATGGCTTGCTTCAACAAGCGAATACGCTCCCAGGGATCTTCACCCAGATAACGAATACAGGCATCAAACGTTGCCCCACCCCAGGACTCAATAGACCAGTATCCGGCCTTATCCAGTTTTTCAGCGATTGGCAGCATATCCTCTATGCGCATTCTGGTGGCGAGCAGGGATTGGTGTGCATCCCGAAGCACCAGTTCGGTAATGGCCAGTGGCTTTGACATGTGAGCTCCTAAAGTGTGTTAACGGTTAGCTTGACGGTGTGCATGTACGGCAGCAGTAATAGCAGCAACGATATTTTTATCTTCATTTGCCTGTGCTGGACGTGCAGCCTTTGACGACGCTCTCGTTGGCGCCTGAGGCTCCTGGCCTGGAAAGCGTTCACAGAACGCCTTCAGAAGGTTCACCGCCGCGATCAATATGGTAAGAAATACGAACACGAAGCCCATCCCTACCATGAGTAAGGTAGCAGCTTCGAACAATAAATCGTTTATAGATTGTGCGGACATAGTTTTTCCCGGCCAAAATTTTGGAAACGAATAAGTACCATGTCGGTATATAAAACACAATACAAACACCCGTTTGAATTGCATAAAAAATCAATATAGGCGCTTTAACTGCAATAATTATTCGTTTTTGTGAATAATATATTCATTTGGTGATGGGTCCCATAGATTTGATGAATATATCAAACCAACTAAAAACGGTGCTCACTACCACCCACCATAATATCATTTAAATTTATACATCCCATAAACAACAATGATAAATAGTGCTTTAGCACTATTTATCATCCCACTCGAAGACATCATTCACGCTAACGTCAAATACCCGCGCTATGCGAAACGCCGTTTCCAGCGAGGGCGAATAGCGCCGTTGCTCGATGGCCGCCACGGTTTGACGCGTTACCCCTACGGCTTCCCCCAATTGGGATTGCGTCATCTCTCCATGTGCTTCTCTGAGCGCTTTTATTGAATTAGTGATCGGTAACTGCTTTGCCATTAAATAATCGCGCTCCGGTGCAATACAATGCGATATACGTAATCGACAATGGCTGCTAATGCCATACTGCCCAGCACCATATAAAACAGCATGTCTCCGTTGTTCCAATGCAGATAGTGCGACATCGATACAACAGCGCCTACCCCCATGATCCAGCCCGACGTATAGCCAGCCTTCCGCTCAATATGTATTTCCCGTTCATCGGCTGGTGTTGATGCCTGTTTGGGCGAGCAGATACTGATCACAACCTGCCCAGCCACCACAATGACGACCAATACAAGGGTGTAGGATGAAATCAATCCAATAGACGGTGACACTAAGCCACCCGCCGCAACTGATGCTTCATACACGGACCACCCGCACATAATAGATATTACTGTTAGTGCCAGCGCCATGACCCACGCTGATTTTTCCTGAAATGACATTTTGTTCACCCATGTTAACTATTTTTAACATGGTTAGTATTTACTCAGCTCAGTTTGATGTCAAAAATTTTTAACATAGCAATTGTTAGTGAATGTGTCGGAGTTGATATATCAGAGTGTAGCCAGGTGAATAATAACGGTACTGATCCAGGTCAGTATGCGGCGCTTAAATTGTCTCGCAGACAAGTTTGTTATGACACGGCATCATGCCCAACGTCTTATTAGTTTAAACGGGGAAAAGGGTGTGAGTTATGAAATTGATATTTACGTTTAGGCCTGTAGCGCAAACCAAGGCGCTGCGTGGCAAACTGAGAATGGCGTGAGTTAAATACTAGAAAGTGTGTAGCAATGTAATCAGGTCATTTGCGAAGTAATATACTCAGCCCGTTCTGACGCAGGCCAAAAACTAAAAAGCCCGTTCGCATTGAACGGGCTTTCGTAATGTGGCGCGTGTGGAAGGATTCGAACCTCCGACCGCCTGGTTCGTAGCCAGGTACTCTATCCAGCTGAGCTACACACGCGTGGTGCATTTTAGTGAGTGGCGCGTGTGGAAGGATTCGAACCTCCGACCGCCTGGTTCGTAGCCAGGTACTCTATCCAGCTGAGCTACACACGCGC
>MDTG01207066.1_pt1 | contig 32916 bp, 25 predicted proteins | sample 811421 | NCBI WGS metagenome assembly MDTG01 (sample SAMN05326645, study PRJNA326480) | marine metagenome | isolation source: seawater | place: Pacific Ocean: South East | collected 2011
ATTATTATCATTATTATCATTATTAATTGAATTTTCTAATGGTTCTAAATTAGGTTGAAAATTATTTTCATTTTCTTCTTGTGTTTCTTCAAATGTTTCTTCAAGGATCGTGCTTATATTATTTAAATTTTGTTGAATATTATCATTGTTAACAGTATTATCAGGACTATTATCATTTGTATTATTTGGTGTATTATTATCAATAGTGATACCATGATAATAATTTCTTATATCATATCTACATAACGGACATCTTACATTAGATTCAAACCATACACGTAAATCTTCACCTGAATAAATATGACCACAATATCTTATTTGAGTTACAAGGTCATTTTCTTCAAAAGGTATTAATGAAATAGGACATCTTATATTAGTTGGGTCGTTTATATCACCAAATCGCAATGAACGTGTAGCTAATATTAATTGTTGTTCTGTTGGTCGTACAATTACTGGTGTGAAAAAATCATTTAAAGTATTTTCATTGTTAGTAAAATTAAATGTAAATCTATTTAGATTTTGTTCAAAATCATTAAAAATAGATGCTGTGTTTAAAGGTAAATTTCTATTTAAAGCATTTCCAAATGTAAAAAAATTAGGAGAATTAAATATACGTGATCTTGGTGATGTAAGACGTGTTGAAGTTGTATCATTTGTTTCTAAAGTATTTTGTGTTAATGGTGTTAATGGTGTATCATAATTAAATGTATTATTTGTATTATTTGTATTATTAATAGGTGGTGTTATTGGATTCATATATCTCCAAGGGTCTTGTATATTATTTCCAATATCATTATTAATGTTATTAATGTTATTATTATTACTAATATCTTGATTATATCTTCTTGATAATGGTGATATAAATGTTGATGACCTTTGATTTCTTTCTTCATTTCTTTCTTGATTACGTTGATGGTTATATTGATGATTATTTTGATGGTTATATTGATGATTGTGTTGATTATTATTATTATTATTATTATTATTATTGTTATTATTATTATTGTTATTGTTATTATTGTAATCATAAAAATTTCTATTTCTACCCCATATATTTGGATATAATCTTGATGATTCATTCATTCTTCTTCTCATATTTCTTATATTATTTCTTTCTTGGTTACTTTGTAAATTATATATTAGACTAGAAAGCATTGTATCTTGATTTTCAAGTATATTTAATGATTGAAAAATAATACGATTAGTAACACGAATATTTTCAAGATATAAAGAAACTATTTCATCGTTCGAATAATTATTATTGTTCATAATATTATAAATATAATAATTTGTTTATGTAAATTACTTATAAATACTTTAATTAAATTTATTTTTGAACTCTATTGTCTATAGATTCTGGATTTTCTTGAGGTTCAGGATGTAATTCTTTGTGTGTCTCTTCTGTAATTGATTCTATGTTATTTTCAATATCTTGATTAACAACTTCATCCATATCATCAATGTTAATTTCTAAATTAACACAATCACTATTTGTATAAATATTATTATCATTCATAGTAATTAATTTATCAGGATCAACATCATTAAATTGTATTTTTCTTGTAAGGAATGCTGATAAGAATATATTTTTTTCAGTATTTAAGATAGTATAAATATCATTTAATTTAAGAGCCATAAATAGAACATTTGTAAAAAGAACAGTTATAGTTTTGTCATCATATATATTTTGAATAATAATAACTGAACTAATACCTGCGTTAAGTAAAAAACATGAAAGAGAAAAATAACCAGAATATTTATAATAGTAATCTAAATCCCATATATTTTTTGCTTTAATAGGTGATAAATTTTGTAAAGTTTCACCAACCGCATCATTATCACGTGGTAATTCTGTATTTACGTGTAAATATGTAATTAATTTATTCTCTCTTTTTACTTCAAAATAATATAATAATAAAAATGATAAGAAAGTTAACATATTACAAGTATTACCAAAAACAATAACACTATCCTCCGAGTTAATATTATCATTTAAACTACAAATACTATCACCACATTTTTGAGGAACAAATGCTATCAAAAAAGAACCCATAAGAACACGATAAATTTCAAAAATTAAAGTAAGACCAACATTAATTTTTTGTTTAAAATCTTGGTCGTCCATTTTTTCTTTAAATTGTTCGTAGAACGAAGACATTATAAAATATAGTGATAATTAATTTTTAAATATTTAATTTTAAAATGATAAATAGATTTGAATTAATTAATTAAAAATGATATAGAATAATATTAATAATTAATTAAATGACGCTCGTTATTGAGCAAGATATTGAGCAAAATATTGATAAAAATGATACATATGAAGGATATGGTAAATATAATAGTCGTGGATTAACAGGATTACAGAATCTTGGTAATATGTGTTACTTAAATAGTATATTACAATCATTGAGTCATACATATGAACTTCAAGATTTTCTTGAAGATAAAAAATGGGCAAAAAAAGTAAAAAATAATTATGATAGTTTATTATTAGTAGAATTTGATAAATTAATGCGACTTATGTGGTCGCAGAATTGTATAGTTTCTCCAAAAGGTTTTGTATCATTTGTTCAAAAATTGGCTAAACATAAAAAGAACTCCGAATTTTGTGGATGGGACCAAAGTGATGCGTCTGAGTTTTTGATATTTATTTTAGACGGTTTTCATAATTCATTGAAACGTAGTGTTACAATATCTATTAATGGTAATGTAAAAAATGACACAGACAAAATAGCATTAAAATGTTGTAATCGTTTTAAAGAATTAATAGAAAATGATTATAGTGAAATAGTTGATATTTTTTATGGTATGCAAGCAACAATTATTTATGATAAAGATAATAATATATCAAATGAAAAAACAATGAAAAATGTATTAAGTATAGCATCAGAACCTTTTTTTATATTAAGTGTTCCAATACCACCTAATAAATCAACATTATATGATTGTTTAGATGTTCATACTGAATGTGAAGAATTAGTAGGTGATAATAAGTGGTATAATGATGAAAAAGGCGAAAAACAGGACGCTATAAAAAAAATGTTGTATTGGAGTTTGCCAAAGGTATTAATAATTGATATGAAACGTTACAATTATAGTGGTAATAAAAACCAGAAATTAATTGACTTTCCAATAAATGAATTAGATATGCGTAAATATGTAATTGGATACGATAAAGAAAAATATATTTATGATTGTTATGCTATATGTAATCACAGTGGTAGTGTTTATGGTGGGCATTATACAGCATATGTAAAAAATGCTAACGGTAAATGGTATCATTATAATGATTCTAATGTAAAAGAAGTTCGTAAATCATCATTAATTACATCAAAGGCATATTGTTTATTTTATAGAATAAAAAATAATTAATTATATTTATTTAACTTCATAATATATAATGGAATTTTTTAATGAATCAAATAAGAATGAAACACCAAACACAGGTTTTTTAGAATTAAAAAATGATGGTAAGAATGATTATTATGTATTAGAAAATAACACAACAATTTATAGAGCAGATGATAAACAAAATGATGGAATACTTGAAAATATACCCACTTTTTTCGTATATGACCAAGATGCCGCAACAAGTTATGGTAAATTAGTTCGTAGTTATGAAGTAAAAAATACATTAAAATTATTAGCGTTGGATAAGAATATTGAATATTTTTATAATGAAGTACAAGATGATGATATAAAAAGAATATTAAGAAATCAATATGGATACATTTCAAAAAAAAGAGATTCAGTTTCGATAGAAGATAATACGCTTGTTAAATATCTATGTGATAAAGATTATCATGGATACGCAACCGATTTAATGAATTTGGTGGGAAAAGAAGGTGGAAAATTTCATAAAGAAATTGTAATTTGTAAACCACAAGAAAATCTAAGTGAAGGAAAATTAGTTGGTAATATGGAACCTGAAGATATTAAAGCGGCTATTACGGAGGCAAAATTATTACAGTATACAAAACGGGAGAGAATGTCACGAAAAAAGAAACTAACTAATAACAATAACAATAACAATAACAATAACAATACCCCCCTTCCTAAAAATCTTTTTGTTGATGATGATGAAAATGATAAAAATGACCCAAATAAAAATGTCCCAAATAATAATATTTCTGTTTTTACTCGTTTACCTTTTGGTGGCAAAAGAAAATCAAAAAGAAAATCTGTTAAAAAGAAGCGTGTTATAAAAAATAGAAAATATAAAAGAACAATTAAGAAAAATAATAAAAATAAGAAGATTAAGAATAGTAAAAAGAGTGTTAGAAATAGAAAATAATGTATTAAAATATTTAGAGAATAATTATTAATGTATTTATGGTGTTAAAAAATACATTAATACGTGGTATTAATAAAAACAATATTATTAATAAAAGGAGTATAGATGATTATAGTGGTTTTGATATATTAACGCGTGTGCGAAAAATTATATTTCCTTATAATTTTGATATATATCCAGATAAAACAAAGCGAGTATATGGTAGATGGGGAACTAGTGCGTGTAATGAAACAATAAATCGTAAAGTTGATTATACTAATGTAGATCATTGTGGACCTTGTGGTATTGATGAATTATATAAAATAAGGAAGAATGATAAAGTTTAAATTATATTAAATCGTGTGATACTGGTATTGTTTTAAATTTGTTAGTGATGTCAATATGTTCACCAAACATTTCACGATTAATAAAAGTTTCAGTGTTACTGGTTGTGTTATTAGTTCTTAATAATTCAAAATTACTTACAGCATCATTATTTTCATCTTCATCTTGAATTGTTGAGCAATCATAAATGTTTTCATTTTTGTTTGCTAGGTAGTGGCTTTCAGCGTATTCTTTTCTTGTATTGAATATGCTTTTAGATATATCTTGAACAGGTCCATAACTATATTTATTTTTAATATTATCATTAATATTGATAGTTCTTTCAATGAAGTTATCACCGCCGATAGCTCCGAATTTGATATGATATGTTGAATATCCTCCTGCTGTTAGTGTTACAGGGAATTCAAGAAGTTTTTCATCATTATCATTGAATAATTCTAATTCACAACCTCCTAATGAACCATTTACTGGAGTATATAATACAAATGAAGCAAGGTCATTTTTATTTACAGCGTTGTTTAATGTAAATATGATTGATTGTTTTTCAATAATAGAATTATCATCGTAATGTAATCCACCGAAATAGTATGTATTAAAAGAAGAGTCTATCATATTAATAGGTTTAACGTGTTTACCGTTGATATAGTTGTTGTTATTATTGTTGATATCTACGCTTGTATTACCGCTTGATAGTGTAATTTGAGCTAATTCAGCAATGTCAGCAATACCATTATTTCTTAATTCAAGAATTTGAACCCTATTAATAACTTTTATACCTTGTAATTTGTTTACTTGTGATGGATCATCATCTATAAATCCTGCTAATGTTTCATATAGGTTTGTTTCAGAGCCTGTTAATTGATTGTTATCAAGATTACTGTTTATATTTACACTATTAAAAGATAGTTTAATTTTTTTGATAGCGTTATTATCTCTAACATTGTATCCTGAAGTTCCATAATCAAGTAATTGATATCTCATTAAGTATTTTTTGTGTAGTGTTTCACCGTCGTCACATATACCGTAGTCATCAGAATCTGTGCTTGTTACACCGTTATTTGTTCCGTGTTCATAATTTCTTGGATGTCTATGAACAAAATTACCGTGACTATGTAGTTCTCCTTGTGATTCTTGTGTTATTTCAAGGTTATTATTTTCATTATTTTCCTTAAGTTCATTGTTTATGTTTTTTAGTTCGTTAATTTGATCTTCAAAAGATTTATATTGGTTATTTTTTTCCATTTCATTAATTTGATTGTAACGGTGTATAGAGAAAAAAAGGATAGCTCCAAAGAATATGAGACCGAATCCTCCAATTATACCTACAATTCCTAAAATCATCATAATTAGAACAAAGAAAGTATAAGATATAAAAGATATCATCGTATTAATAAGATTTTGACTATCTTTTTGTTCATTTTTATAATAATTGATAGTATCATATGATGTATTATCGTTGTTAGTCATTATATATAATTATACATATAAAATTAGATATAAAATTAGATATAAAATTAAATATAAAATTGGATATAAAATTGGATACAAAATTGGATATAAAATGAGTATTATTTTTTATTAATATTTTTATGAGTTTTTTTTTTTATTATTTGATTTGTATGTGTAATTGTTTTTTTTAGATATATTTTTATTGTTTTTTGTTTTTGTTTTTGTTTTTGTTTTATAATTAGGGTTTAATTGTTTTAAAAATTTATCAAAAAGGTAATCGTTATTGTATTGATTATGATTAGAACCACCATAGTAATCATTTTGGTTTACTTCTTGAATATAGAAGTTATCATTATTATTTGAAAAGTTAATATCTTTAATATAATCATTGCTTTGATTTCCACCGTTATAATTATAATTAAGAAGACCAAAAGGTATTGCTACATCATTATATTTTTTTTTAAATTCAATATAGTTAGGAGATGATAGTAGTCCATTACCAATTATATGTCCTCCACTTAATATTTTGTTATTTTGAATATTATATACAAAATCGGTTGTAGTTTGCATTTATAATAAGAAGATAAATATAATTATTTAAAATACACAAATTAATTATTATATAATCTTTTTATTTCAGTATTAGATTTAGTTTCTCTTCTATTTTTAATAAATTCGAGTATATCTTGAGCTTGTTTATCATTTTGTAAGTATAGTTTCAAAGATTCTTCTAAAAATTTTAGACTTATAGGAGATGTAGTAATAGATGAGTTGATTTTTAATTTTCCATCACTAATTTGAATAGTTGAATGTGAAGGGTGATTTCTTTGCATGTAATGAACAATATTGTTACCGAGAGTGTTTTTTTTATTCCTTATATCTTTAACCTTATCGTTATATGCTTTAATTTGATTATCATATTGTACCCAATTTTTTATGCTGTTTTCAAGATTCATTATATAATTATTATATTATATAATAAATTATTGGCTGAATTTATTTTTTTGATGTTTTACGAAAAGTTTTTCTAAATGTGCGTCTTAAAGTGTTGCTTTTCTTTTTCATTTTTTTTTTAAATACGTGATTAGTAGCTACAAGTCCGAACGGGACAATAGCATTAATGATAGTATCTAAGAATCCTCCTTTTCTTTTTGAAGTAAATTTTTTTACGCGTTTAATAATTTTTCCTCCTTTTTTATTTTTAATAGATTTGATTATTTTTTTTTTTCATAGTTTTTTTAAGAAGTTTGTTCATTATATAATATATAAATATTATTTTAGAAATTGTATAATAATTATATTATAATAATTTTAATTGTGATATATTATTTTTATTGTTTTTAATAATGAGTAATATAAAATTACTTAAGATAAGTAAAAAAGATATTATGACAAATGTTAATGATATATAAATATATGGATATATTTCTTCAAGTATCATGTCTACGACAGGATAACAAATTTGTTTTATTTCTTTTTTTACATCATCTCTTTTTAAAACATTTAAGCATTCTTCAATAATAAATTCTTTTGCGTTTTCCATTTGTTATAATAATTAATTTATATTTTTTTTAGATTTTAAATGTAAAAATATTAATAAATAATTGTTAATAAAATGCGATTAAAAAGATGATAAATAATATATTATTGGAATATGGAGCAAAAAATAGAAATACCAAGTGAAAACTATAATTTTGATATTCTTAACCTTTCAACACCAATAAATGTTCAAGGTGGTGCTTATTTTACGAAGCTTACAAATAATCATAATGATATTTTTATTCAAACACCATTATGTGGTAGTAAACAAGGTATAGTTAAATCTGGTAAACGTATGTATATAGATTTATTGTTTGATAAGACGGATGACCAGATAATAATGTGGTTTGAAAAGCTTGAAGAGAAGTTGTATGATATGATATATGATAAGAGTGATGCTTGGTTTCAGGAGCCAATAAGTAAGGATGATGTAGAGACAGCATTTTCTCCTACAATTCGATTATATCGCTCAGGTAATTATTATTTAGTAAGAGTTTTTCTTGATAGTCCTCGTATGTTTGGTGGTTCTAAGAATGTATCAATATATGATGACAATGAGAAGGAATTGAGTGTTGAGGATATAAAAGAAGATTCAAAGATAATTTGTATATTGCATGTTCATGGAGTAAAGTTTACATCAAAAAGTTTTCAAATATATGTTCAATTGAAACAAGCAATGGTAGTAACAAATAATTTATTTAATCAGTGTCGTATACGAAAGAATAATGATATGAATGTAATTGTAAATGGTGGTAATAATAAAAAGTTATTAGATAAAAAAACGGTTGAAGAAATAGATAGAGAAAGTAATATATTAGAAAATGATAATAATGAAAATGATAATAATGATAATAATGATAATAATGAAAATGATAATAATGATAATAATGAAAATGATAATAATGATAATAATGATAATAATGAAAATGATAATATATTAATGAAAGTAACAACAAATAATGATAAATGTTTAACATTAGAAGAAGAGATGAAAGTAATAGATGATAACGATAATGTAGTTAATAATATTGACAATGATACTGAATATGGTAATGAATATGATAATAAATCTGTTAATGATGATAATGATAATATAATATTGGATTATGAAGAAATGAAAGGATGTATAAGTAATGTAAATAAAGGATTAAAAGAATATGAATTTGATTTAGATGTTAATAATATGGAAAGTATAGAATTAAGGAAACCTAAAGAAGTATATTATGAAATGTATAAAGTAGCACGTGAAAAAGCAAAAGAATCAAGAAAGCAATCATTACAATGTTATTTGGAATCACAAAATATAAAGATGACATATGATTTGGATAATTTGGAAGATTCAAGTGATGAAGAATATGAGAATCAAATATATTCACAAAATATTAATAAAAATAATTCTTTAGAAGTTCTTAATAAATAAGGTAAAATTGTAAATAAAAATAATTATCTTTAAAAAAATATTACTTGTTTTTTTTTAAAATTATTTTATCAACCCTTTTATATAAGATGTTATCAACCATCAACAAATTAGCTAAAAATTTGGCAAATCGTTTACCTAAAAATATGTGGCTTCTTTTGAGTGCTTTTGTAATAGTTATGTTATTATTAGTATATTATAACAAAGTAAAACTTCCAAAATTTGTTTCAGGTATGACAGATGCTCGTGCTGCTTCTCCAGGAGTTGTTCAAAATATGAATAAAGAACGTGAATTAAAAGGACATAATGAAACTGACGAAGAATACGCAAAAGTTCAAGGTATTGCTACAAATACTCATGGATTAGCACCAAGTTGTGATAATGATATGAAAGTAGATCCTTCAGAATTATTACCAAAAGATAAAAATAGTGAATGGGCAACACTTAATCCACATGGTGCTGGTGAATTATCAGATGTAAATTTGATTAAAGCCGGTCATCATATTGGTATTAATACAGTTGGTAATACTTTGAGAAATGCTAATTTACAAATTCGTTCTGAACCACCAAATCCACAACAAAATGTAGGTCCTTGGAATCAAACAACCATTGATCCAGATTTAAGTCGTATTCCACTTGAACTTGGTAGTAGTAAATAAGTAATTAAATTTAAATAATGTATATATAAAATGTATTTGTTATACAATATTGTTATTTAATAAAATATCAATAGTAATTATGAGTATTGATATTTTAGGATATATAATAATGTTTATTGTTTTTATATTATGTTTAAAAATTTATACAGATTCAGATACATTTAATTTAAAATGTATAATATCTGATGTAGATGGTAAAAAATATTGTGTTCGTGAACGATTAAAACTTGAATTGGCAGCTGATATTTTAGCAACAGCAACACAACGAATGATAAATTTGGTTGAATATATGGAAAAAAATCATGGAGATGATGACCGTGTAAAGCGTTTGGTTGCTAATTTTAATCCTGAAAATATTCGCGAGACGTTACCTACAAGTAAGTTGACAGCATATAGTGAAAATAAAGGTGAAAAATTGGCATTTTGTTTAAATAAGAAAAAAGATGGTAAAGAGTTGATTGATATAGAAACATTAACATTTGTAGCTATTCATGAGTTGGGTCATGTTATGTCAGTTGAAGTTGGTCATGGTGATGAATTTTGGACAAATTTTAAATATTTACTTGAGAATGCTGAAAAAGCAGGTATTTATAAAAACGTAGATTATAACAAGAACCCTGAGACGTATTGTGGTATGGAGATAACTGATAATCCTTATTTTGATTATAATGAATGATAATGTTATAATTTCTTAATATATAATTCCAAATGATAATGTTATAGTTGTAAAAAGATGTTTTAAATATAGAGATAATAGTATATGGTTAAGTTTTGTTATTTTAATTCCTTTATAATATATATACAAATGAATATATATTATAAGATACATCATTTAGGTAAGGATAATAATTTAAAAAAGGTATATGTTTTTGTTGGTAATTTAAGTGAAACAGATAAGATAAAATTAATATCAGATGATGATAGTTTTAAAGGTATAAAACAAGATGATATAATATTTTTAAACGAGATGATACATCCAGATGATACAGTAGATAATATAAAAAAGAAATTAATAAAGAATATAACAGATATTAATTATTATGAGTTGCACATGTTTGTATCAAAAAATAATATAGTAAATGGTGACGAAATAGTTAATTATTTGATTCTGAATCGTAAGATGCGTGATATTCATAGTATAATAATGAAACATAATTTTGTTGAAAATAAAGACAAGAAAAATATAGTAATAGATGAAGAACAAGGTATAAATTTCAAAGAGTTGACAAAAATAAATTTTGATGAAGGAAAAAAATGTTATGAATGTATTGATAAAATTTATAAAGGTAATAATCGTTTTATGAATGTAGTTATAAATCCTCATTTATTAACAAATAAGAATCAATTATTGAGTATATCAATGATAAATAATAATCAGTCATTGATGTTAGATAATGGTGTTATAGAAGATAATATAATTTATGTTACAGATTATAATTCTGTAATGGAAACAATTGATAGTATTGATAATATTGAATTAGAACGCGATGATATAATACGTTATTATTTTCCTCAAATGTTAGATTTTGATATGGATAAAGATAAGATGTTAAAAAAAGAGAAGGAAATAATGTCAGTAAGTGAACCATATATGAGAATGATGGATAAATATTATAATTATTATATAGAAAAAGACGGTAAAAAAATCTTGGATAACGATGGTTTAAAAATAGGATTTGAAAAGATAGAAATAATAATTTCGAATGAGATGAAATCAGCAATACCAATAGAGCAGTTATTTAAACACATAAATAGTAGTGAAAAGTATCCAGCTATAAAGATGATAACAAATATGAGGACCGAAAAGTTGATACGTTTTTATTCTCCTGAAGAAACAAAGTCAGGTATAAAGTTGCCGTATTTATCAATGAGTGAAATATTTAAAGTAGTTAAATTATTCCCAAATAATGAGCGTGGTGTGTATATATATCGTTCAATGATTATAGATGAGAAACAGGGTTCAATGGTAATATGTTTTCTTGATGATGGTCGAGTAAAGATATCGTGTGTATTTCCAGTAGCATTGAGTATTGAAATGAGTGAAAAAATAATAAAAGATAATTTTGATGAATTTATGAATTATATCTCAGGGTTTTTGTATCAGCAAGGTAAAAAGTTGACAAAATTCCCAGGTTTTTCATCATTATATGTGGATATAAGAATGTATGATTATTGTTATTATATAAAAAAGGCTAAGTTAAAAAACTTACCTAAGTTAAAGACAAGTTTTACAAATATATTTGAGTATAAGAAAGATAATGATAGTAAGTTGAATATTTATGATTTTAAAAAGCATCCATTGATAATAGCATTGAACCGTGAAGATAGATATCCTTTGTTTGAAGTAGATATATTATTAGATTATATAAAATTTTCGTTTAAAGACATTGGTTCCATTGAGTATTTAAAAACGATACCGGTATATTTATTTTTTGTAAAGATGTTATTAGAAGATAAAATAAGTAAAGATGAGATGAGTGAATTTATGTTGAATAAGAAACAACAGACAAAGTTATTGACAGAACAAGATAAAATGGATCAAGAAATAAATATAGAATATATTTCTGATAATGAACAAGAAGATGATAATATAGATGATGACGAATTTAATAATATATTTTCACATACAAAAACGGAAGATAATATTGGTAATTTGGATGATGAATTGGATGGTTTGGATGGTTTGGATGGTTTGGATGGTTTGGATGAAGTAGATGATATAGATGATTTGGCATTATTAGATGAAGAAGAAAATGAAGCATTGGATTTAGACCTTTTAGATTTTGATGAAGAACAAGAAGGTGGTAAAAGGCGTATGTGGGTTGATAGAATAGAAAAGCGTGATAATATATTTGATAAATTCAAATATGAAAAACAGAATGCATATTCAAGAACTTGTCCATCTAATCAAAATCGCCAACCAGTTATAGTTACAAAAGACGAGTTAGATAAAATAAATAATGAACATCCTGGTTCATATTATCCTGAAGAAGGTAATTTTTCTGAAAATCCCGATAAGAAGAATTTTGCTTTAAGATTTCATAGTGATAAATCGAAAGAATTTTATTATATATGTCCAAAATTTTGGTGTTTGGACGAAAATGTTGCGCTTAATCCATTGAATGATTTAGTATTTAATAAAGATGGTAAGACATTATATCGTGATAATGAAGGTAAAGTAAAATCAAAAAAAGAAGGTTTTTGTCAAAATATATATGAATTTGGTGTAAAATATTCACAGTCTTCATCATCAGATGATTCTATAATAGATGATAATGGTAAATTGAAAAAGAATGCTTTTAATTATCCATCGTTTAAAGATGATAATTATTGTTTACCTTGTTGTTTTAAATATTCTGATAGAACACCATTAGATTTCAAGAATCCTCAAAAGAAAGCAAATAAATGTATGGAATCACTTGATGATGAAATAAAGGATAAAGGAGATAGAAAAGATAGAGAAGAAGATAGAGAAGATAGAGAAGATAGAGAAGATAGAGAAGATAGAGAAGATAATGAAAATAAAAATATAAAAAGTGATAATTTGGTTGTAGAAAGTAGTAATGTAAAAGGAGTTAATCAGTATTATAAAATACTTAATGTAATATTACAGAGTGATAAGTTTCCTTTACCTCAATTTCGTGCTGGTTATTTGAATATGACATTACAGGAGATTTTTAAAAAGAAGGATATGATTTGTGATGTTAATTCAAAGAAGTCTTTTGATTGTTTTCTTCGTGTAGGTGTAGAAGAAAATGATTTACAATCATTTGTAGGTGCTATGGCTGTTATATTTAAATATGGCGTTCTTAAAGAAAAAACGATAACAATAAAAGAGTTTAAAAATAGAATAATTGATAATTTGTCAATAGATCAATTTATGCAGTTACAGAATGGTAATTTAATAAAATTATTTTCACGAAATGATAGTGAACGTAAAAGTTCAATAGAATCCATAAAAAATAGTTTACTTTATCAACGTATTGATGTAAAAAATAGTGAAAATATGGAATTATTAGAATATGTAAATGAATCATATATAAGATTTAAAAAGCATATGTTAAGAAATGACGTATTATTAGACCATACAATATTATGGGATTTGATGTGTATGCCTATTGATTATTTGTTTGAGAATGGTATGAATTTAGTTATACTTGAAGGAAATGAAGAAAATGATAATAATTATATTAATATGTTATGTCCTTCAAACTATTATTCTTCTATGAATAAGAAAATTTTGTCAAATCGTTCAACGGTTGTTTTATATAAATTAAAAAACCATTATGAACCTATAGCAAATATAAAGCGAATTAATGGTAAGGATAAGGTTGATTTTTTCATTGATAATAATAAAGATAATGGTAAAGATGTAAATATTATGATAGAAAAGTTTAATTCATATTATGGTAATTGTTATCCTGTTCCAAGTATACCATCAAAATTTGATTATAATAAGAATGTATTACGTTTTAAAGATGATATTATTAAATTATTAAAAAAGAAGAAATATGAGGATATTGTTCAGGTTGTTAATAAAAGAGGTAAAGTAATCGGTTTACATTGTAAGAAAGGAACCCAAATGGGTATGATACCTTGTTATCCATCATATTTAAATACAAGTTATAATTTTATAATGTATGATAATAAGACTATTTATACAACATATGAAAAGACATTAAAATTTTTATCAAAGGTTTATAAAGAAAGTGATTCGTTATTACTTGTTTATCCTCCTAAGAAAGTATTATTGAAAAATAATGTAGTAGGATTTTTAACACCGTTAAATCATTTTGTTTCAATAACACCATCTGTTTTGGATATGGATACAACGCTTGAAAAGAGTAATATTCTTATGTTTGATAAAGAAGATGAATTTATGGATACATTAATATATCAATATAAGAATAAAGAAGATACAAAAAGGATATTGGTAAGAAAAAAGATACAATTAGAACAGTTTATATATACAATGTTTCGTCATAAGTTTAAAATACTTCTTGAAGATCAATCAGTAATAGATAAAAAGATAATATTGAATAAAATCATAGATTCAAAATTTATAATGTATAAGAATAAGTTGAAAATGGTAATAAGTGTAATAAATAAATTAATGGAAAACGAGTATATATTTGTTGATAAGTTTGATGATAATTTTATATTAAAACTTGATATAACAAATGAATCCTCAATAATGGATAATATATATGACAACGATGACCGTAATTTTAAAGTAATAATATCAAAAAAGAATTTATTGACAGGTGAAGATAATGAAAAAACTTATTTTAATAAGTTAGCAGATGAGATAATACGTCATAAATCAATGAGTGAATATATATTAAATTCAGATGGTTATCTTACATCAACAAATGACGAATATATAATTAATAAAGATGAAGTAATAATACCTCAATCAATAATTTCAAAAGAATATTTATCACGATTAGAAAAGATGTCCTCATTTAAACATCCTTATGAGAATATATATGATAATGTAAATCCATTTAACGGAAAAGAAGTTAAGAAAACAGTTGTTGAATATAAGGATAAGGTAGCATTAAAGAAAAGAATTAAATTAAAAGTTAAAAGTTAAAGGTTTTTATTGTTTTTATCGTTTTTATCGTTTTTATCGTTTTTATTGTTTTTATTGTTTTTATTGTTTTTATCGTTTTTATCGTTTTTATCATTTGTAATTTGTTTTTTTTCATTATATTTTTCTTTCATTCTAATATGTTTTGGACTATATTTTCCATATAATTCAAAGTTTCTTTGTTGTTTATCTTTTTTAGTTTTACGTTTTTGAAATTCGTCTTTCATTTTGTTTGTATTATAATTATATAAATATATTAGTAAGAATTCAATTTTCATTTGTATGTTGAATATATTAATTACTGATTAATTTGATATATAATTATAATTATTTATTTCTTCATTTGTTGTTAGTGGTGGATTGATAAATAAGATATGATAATTAATATATTAATTAAATCAGTTTTATATGTTTTATTTCAATAATATATTCGTGTAATATAATATGAGACTTTATGATTGGTTTATATCAATATTAATAATATTAGTATGTTTATCATTTATGATAATTGTAACAATAATGGGTGATATTGAACAGATTAAAGAAAAATGGCCTTTATATAGATGTAATCCCTTAGGTATTGTTTTTAGTTCTTATTTTGGTGAAGACCCAAGTGAAAATTTCAAACAATGTGTTCGTAATTCATCATCAAATTTTGTAAATATTGCTTTGACACCAATTACACATGTATTATCAATGATTACAACAGTTGCATCGCAACAAGAGAATTCTATAAATAATTCCCGTATGGCAACAAATAAGGCCCGAGGTAGTATGTTTAATTTAGGTTCAAATATGTTTGGTATTATATATTCTTTTGTAGTTGAATTTACAAAGATAGGATATAAGGTGAAGGATAGTTTTTCAAAATTTTCAGGTATGATGACTGTAGTAGTTCATACATTATCAACAAGTATAATGACGTTAAAAAGTATATGGTATGGACCACCTGGTCAAACGATTAAATTTGTTTCGGGTATGTGTTTTGAAGAGAATACAAAATTAAAATTAAAAGATGGTAAAATAAAGAAAATATCAGAAATAAGATTAGGTGATGAGATAATAGATGGGTCAATAGTATATGGATTACTTGAATTAAAAAATAAGAATAAAAATGATGAATATTTAAGTGATATCTATGTATTTGATAAAAAGGGTGAAAATGAAGAAGATATTATAGTAAGTGGTTCTCATTTAGTAAATATTGGTGCTGATGATGATGGTTATGAAATCTATGATTATGTTGAGAATCATCCGGAAGCAAGAAAATTGGATACTAATTATGATACATTAAGATGTTTAATAACCGATACACATAAAATACGTGTAGGTAAATATATATTTGGTGATTGGGAAGATAATGTAAATTTACCAAAGGAGTTAAAGTATATTGAAAAAAAAATAAAGTGAAATATATATTAGTATATAATAATGACAAATTTTTATAAAATAAAGGAAACAATAGATAGTGTATATAGTAAAGGTTATTTTGAAAGGTATGGTGGTAGTGTTGTAATTGCTTTTTTATTTATAATTATTATATTATATTTGATAGCATATTCTCATATTCGTGAGAATATACATGAAATAAAAGAAAATTGGTCTGACTTAAAATGTAAGCCACAATATATTCCTTTTGCTGGTCATATAATGGATCCACCGGATGGAACAGATCCATTTTTATATAGTTTTAACAATTTTAAAGGTTGTATGAACGAATCAGTACAATTTGTAGTGGAAAATTCAATGAAACCAATAACATCTATAATAAGTGGTTTAGTTGTTGTTGTTAATATGATGGGTCAACGTATTAATAATATTTGGGAATCATTAAAATATTTACGAGATAAGATGTATTCTATGTTTGAGGGATTATTTAATAAGATCTATATATTGGTAATTGAATTAAATAAGTTATTATATAAAGTAAATGATACAATATCAAAATTGTTAGGTGTAGTTGGTGGTATATTTCATAGTTTAATGACATTTATAATGACGTTAAAATCATTTTTTGGTGCGTCATATGAAATATTACGTAATGTTGCTATATTTTTTATTATGCTTGCTATTACATTATTTGCTATACCATTTGTTGGTTGGCCTGCTGCTTGGGTTGCTGCTGGTATAGCATCCGTAATGGTAACATTTTTAACAATTTATTCAATAATTTTAGCACCTTATGTTGATTTATCTCGTTATTATTTACCAAGTGTATGGACTCCTTGTTTTTCTGGTGATACAGAGATAATGATGTCAGGTGGTTCATTGAAAAAGATAAAAGATATAAAAGTAGGTGAATATTTAGCAGATAAAAGTTATGTTACAAGTTGTTTTGAATTGGTAAATCCTTATCATTATATATATCGTATTGATAATATATGTGTAACAGGAGAACATAAGATAATGAAAGATGGTATATTTATGTCAGTAAAAGAATCAGGATTGGGTGTAAAAGAAGAATTTAATGATATATATTTGTATTGTTTGAATACATCTTCAAAACATTTACATATAGGTTCATATACATTTAAAGATTATGATGAGATAACTGATGATGAAAATAAATTATTGTATACAAAATTAAATTTGGATATTAATGAAAAATATGATTATCATTTTGAAGGTGGATTTCATCCAGATACAATGATTGAGTTATCAACCGGAATAAAAAAGAATATAAAGGATATTATTGTTGGTAATGTTTTGAAAAATGATATAACTGTGTTAGCTGTTGTTCGGGGTATAGAGCGTAATTGTGATAAGTTTTCTACAATATGGGATGATAATGGGAATGAAATAATTTGTTCACCGAATATATTAATTTCCACACATTTAAATACTAAAATAAGAGGTGTAACAGTAGGTAAACGTTATTGTAACATAAAATATATTAATCGTATAAAAACAACAACAATACATTTAATAACGGATACAGGAAATATATCAATTGGTAGTAATTATTATATGGATTTTAATAGTATGACTGAATTTTATTTAGAATAAATTAAAATATTTATGTTATTTATATGGAAATAAAACTTTTTGGTTTAAAATTTTTACTTGAACATCTTATTATAATTGGGTTATTATTATTAATTATTTTTTCAAATACAGTATGTGGCTGCAGTAAAGTAAGTTTTTCTGAGGGATTTAATATGATATTTCAAAACAAAGTAGAAGGTATGGAACCAATGGAAACAACTTTACACACTGGTTCAGAAGAATATGCCGCTGCTAAAACAGCACATGAGGCATCTGGTGCTCCATTAAAAGAGATAGGTGATATTAATGAAATGGAAGCTGATAGTGTATTAGATGATGAAAAATTATTTATGTTTGGTAAAACAAAATTTTTACCAGAATGTTGTCCAAATACCTATAGTACAGGTGCTGGTTGTGCTTGTATGACATCAAAACAAAAGAAGTTACTTTATACACGTGGTGGTAATCGTCCAACTAATTATGTATTTTAAATGATTAATATTGATTAAAAAATTTAATTTGCTTTTATATGTAAATTAAATTATACTATATAAGATAAGCGTATTCATATTCTGCTATTTTCGATCTACAAACGAAACATTCGTCATAATTTGTTTTTGATGAACAATTATCACAAATTAAAATATGATTACAAGGTTTAAATATAACATTTCTTGGTGAATCAAAGCATAAAATGCATAGAACATCATCTTTTTTATTTTCTATTTTAATATTTTTAAATAAAGATTCATATGAATGTAATTGATATAATAAACAATTGTTATCAATTTCAAGTTTTTTTATTTGTATTTCATAATCACTTATTTTATCAATTAAATCAGTAGAATCCTTGTTATTTATATTTAATACGTCATCAATATGGTTTTGTAATTCTCTATTTTGTTTTCGTAATATTTTTATTATTTTTTGTGAATTTTTTAATTTTTCAATAATTTCAAAAGAATGATTCTTTTCACAATTATAATTTGTATCATCTTTACTATCCATTAAAAAATAATTAGATTTAATTTTTAATGTATAAAGTTTAATTAAATGTATAATGTATTTAATATATCATTATTTCCTTCGCGTTTCAATAGTTTATTGACTATTTCATTAGTAACCTTAAATGGAAATGATACTTCAATCGACATATCTTTTTCAAATAGGTTTGTTCCTGGTTTCATTAAACGATAAAGATTTAATTTTGTATGTATAATTTCAATACATCTTTTTAAATTTCTAACACCCTTTTCTTTTAATGTATAATTATCAATTATATATGTTAATACATCATCATCAATAGTAATATCCTCTTTTTCAAATTTGATTTGTTCTCTTATTTTTGGTAATAGATAATCTTTTGCTATTACAGATTTTTGTATATTGTTGTATCCATCAGTTTGAATACGATACATTCTATCTCTTAAAATAGGATTAACTTTTGATTCGTCGTTATAACTAAATATGAATAGACATTTACTTAAATCAAGTTTTATTTCTGAAAAATATTTGTCTTGAAATTCACTATTTTGTGAAGTGTCTGTTAAATGTGTTAATATTCCTGCTATTTCATCACCTTTTGGTGTGTCACTAATTTTATCTAATTCATCAAAGTATATGACAGGATTCATTGATTTTGCTTTCATTAAAATTTCTACAATTTGTCCCCATGTGCTACCTTCGTAAGTATATGAATGACCTTCTAAGAAGCTACTATCAGTTGCACCACCTAATGCTATAAATGCGAATTCTCTACCGAGTATTTTACTAATACCTTCTTTTACAAGTGTTGTTTTACCTGTTCCCATAGGTCCTTTAATAGCAATAGCTGAACCTATAGCAGATGGATTTGAAATCCATTGTCCAACAAATTGCATGATTTGCATTTTAGCATCATTTAAACCATATACAGCATTATCGAGTGTATTTTTAGCATTTTCCATAAATTCGTGGCATTTATCTACACCTTGGTCGATTGATACATTAAGTGAACGATAAGTATTGAATGGTATTTTCATAAAAGTGTCAACCCAATTTTTGATTTTATAGAATTCACCTCCTCCTGGTTCAATATATCTTAACATATTTAATTTTTTTAAAGCGTGAACTTTCATTTCTTGAGGCATATCTTTTTCAAGTATAGTTAAACGATAAGGTTTATCTATTTTTGAAATTTTATTGATTTCTTCAAGTTCTTTTAATATCTTTGTTTGTTCTTGAATTTCCATATTTTTAAAGAATGTAAAATCGTTCATAACATTTTTATCGGATAATAGTTTACGAAATGATTGTGTATTTTTTGTTTTTTCTTTAATCAATGATTTTTTATGAATTTTTTCAATTTCTTTTAATTTTTTTTCACTTTCTTCTATTAATTTTTTAGTTACATCATTAGGTATTTTTTCATTTTGTTTTCTTAGTTCTTCAAGAAATAGTTTTGTTTCATCGATATCTTTTTGATTATACTTTTCATTTTTTTTTGATTTTTGATTTTTTCTTTTTCTTTTATAATCTTGTTCATCTTCTTCTTCTTCGGTATCTTCTTCAGTATCTTCTTCATCTTCTTCGTCTTCGTCTTCATCATAATCTTCATCTTCATCATCATATTCATAATCTTCATCATCTTCGTCATCACCCCATATCTCATCGTATTCATCATCATCCATTATATCAAATTCATTACTTTTTCCTTTTCCTCCTCCGATTGTAAATATAAGGTTGAACTTTTTAATGCCTTTTCCTTTTATGTCTTCTTCATCTTCTTCATCTTCATCTTTTTCACTTTCACTTTCACTTTCACTTTCACTTTCACTTTCTTCTTTTTTATTTTTCTTCTTAATTTTCTTTTCATTTTTCTTGTTGTTTTTATTTTTTATTTCTTTTTTGTTTCTATTTTTAGTTTCTTTTTTATTTTTATTTTTTGTTTCTTTTTTAACAATTTCATTTTTTTTATTTTTTGTAAGTTGTGAATTTTTAAATTGTTGTATTAATTCTTTAAATTTTGATTTTTTATCATTACTATCTTCGTCTTCATTATCGTCTTCATTATCTTCTTCATCACTATATGGGACAATGTTCTTCCTGTAGATATCATCTTCGTCATTATCTTGACAAGAATCATCATTGTCATCATCAGTGTCATCATTATCATCATCATCATCTTCAGATAATTCTTCATCTTCTATGATATCATCATCATTATCATCATCACCGTATTTATATTTTTTTTCTTCTTCACGTTTATCTTTTTTTGTTTTACTAGATTTGGTTGAATGCGAATTAGATGTATTTTTATTTGAAGAGCGAGTAGTCATTTTTTCAGTATGTTTTGGGGACATAGGTTGTTTTTATAACTAATAAAAGATTCTTTTTTAATTCAATTTTATAATTAATGAATAAATTTTAGATGAAAGAATAATAAAATTGAAAAACAATCTAAATATATCTATCCTGTATATAAGATGGGGCGTTCTAAAAAATCTAATTATTCTCATTCTAAAATAGTGGGTATTCAATTTAGTTTATTATCACCAGAAGAAATTAGAAAAGCTTCTGTTGCTGAAATAACTAATAGAGATACTTATGAAAATAATAAACCTAAAATAGGTGGTTTATTTGATCCTCGTATGGGAGTTCTTGAGCCTGGATTAATATGTCCGACAGATGGATTAAATTATATAGATACTCCTGGATATTTTGGTCATCTTGAACTTGCTAAACCAGTGTTTTATATACAATATTTAAATACTATTATCAAAATAATAAGATGTGTTTGTTTTAAATGTAGTAAATTACAGCTTAATAAAGAAAAATATAAATATTTACTTGATCTTCCTTCTGAACAAAGATGGAATCAAGTCTTTAATTTGTCTTCTATTCCAAAAGTCAAACGTTGTGGTGAAGATACAGAAGATGGTTGTGGTTGTAAAAGGCCTTGTAAAATTAAAAAAGAAGGTCTTGCTTCATTAACAGCCGAATGGGATGATAGTGATGGTCAAAGTGTATCACTTAAGTTAACACCTGAGTTTGTTTTAAAGATGTTTAGACGTATATCGGATGAAGATGTTACATATATGGGTTTTAGTCCAATATGGTCAAGACCAGAATGGATGATTTGTCAAGTGATGGCTGTTCCACCACCTGCTATTAGACCATCCGTAAAGCATGATGCTCAACAGAGAAGTGAAGACGATATAACACATATTATAGTTAATATTATAAAAACAAATAAAATTTTACAAGAAAGAATGGAACAACAAAATCCTCCAGTATCAGCAAATGTAATAGAAGATTGGGCACTAATGTTACAATATTATGTAGCTACGTGTGTTGATAATAAGATACCAGGTGTTAATTCAGTCGCACAAAGGTCAGGAAGACCACTTAAATCTATAAAAGAGCGTTTAAATAGTAAGACTGGTCGTGTAAGAGGTAATTTGATGGGTAAACGTGTGGATTATAGTGCTCGTTCAGTTATTACAGCAGATCCTAATTTATCTATTCGTGAACTTGGTGTTCCTCTTAAAATAGCACGTAATATTACAAAACCTGTAGTAGTAAATGATTATAATAAAAACTTCCTTATGAAACTTATTCAAAATGGTCCAGATAAACATCCTGGTGCTAAAATATTAGAAAAGGGTAATGGTGAAAATATTTCATTGCGTCATGTTGACTTAAGCACGATAAATTTGAAAAATGGTGATACTGTTCATCGTCATATGATGGATGGTGATGCTATATTATTTAATCGTCAACCAACATTACATAGAATGTCAATGATGTGTCATATAGTAAAGGTAATGGATAAAGGCGATACATTTAGAATGAATGTTGCTGATACAAAACCTTACAATGCAGATTTTGATGGAGATGAAATGAATTTACATATGCCTCAGGATGTGGAGTCAGAAATAGAACTTTTACATTTAGCTCATGTTCCATATCAACTGGTAAGTCCAGCAAATAATTCTTGTATTGTTGGTATTTTCCAAGATTCATTATTAGGTGCTAATCGTTTTACACGTGATAGTGTGAAATTTACACCTCGTGAAGCAATGAATTTATCAATGTCATCAAATAATATACATCCAGATATTTTTCAAAAAGGTAATATTACAAGTTTTGATATTCTTACACAAATAATGCCTAAGTTTAGTTTAAAAAATAAGACGAATGCTTTTAAAGACGATGAAGATGACCCAGTTAAATCAAACTTTATAGTAGAAATACAGAATGGTGAATATAAGCGTGGTATGTTAGATAAGGGTTCACTTGGTTCAGGTTCAAAAGGTATATTACATCGTATTTATAATGATTATGGTAATATGAGATGTTCACAATTTATCGACGATTTCCAAAATATAGTTACAGAATATATGAAAACATCATCATTTAGTGTTGGTATTAGTGATTTGATATCAAATGATGAAACAACACAACGTATTAACGAAATTATATATGAAAAGAAAAAAGATGTGAAACAATTATTAGATCAAGTTCAACTGGGTGTTTTTCAAAATGATTCAGGTAAAACAAATAGAGATGAATTTGAAACACAAATTAATGATATTTTAAATAAGGTATCATCCGAAACAGGTAAAGTTGGTTTAAAAAGTTTAAGTTCTAATAATCGTTTTGTAAGAATGGTAAAAGCAGGTTCAAAAGGTAGTGATTTAAATATATCATTTATGATATCTTGTCTTGGTCAACAGAATGTAAGTGGAAAGAGAATACCATATGGTTTTGATGACAGAACATTACCACATTTTTCAAAATATGATGATTCACTTGGTGCTCGTGGTTTTGTAGAAAATTCTTATATAAATGGATTATATCCTGAAGAATTATTCTTTCATGCTATGGGTGGGCGTGTTGGTTTAATAGATACAGCAGTTAAAACATCACAAACAGGTTATATCCAACGAAGATTAATTAAAGGTATGGAAGATTTAAAGGTGGAATATGATATGACAGTTCGTAATAGTAAAGGTAAGATAGTTCAATTTGCTTATGGTGATGATAATATTGATACAGTAAAAGTAGAAAATCAAAAATTACCTTTAGTTAAGATGTCATATGAGGAAATTTATACACACTTTTATGTTCCAACAGATAATAATATGTTATATACATCATCAGCTAAGAAACGTTTTGGTTCACAAAAAAATGAATGTTCAAGTAAAATAAAGAGTTATATTGATTATATGATAAATGTTCGCGACCATATAGTAAGTAATGTTTTTATGAATAAAAATAAAGACGTTGTTCATTTACCAGTAGCTTTCTCTTATATTATAAATAATATTATTAATAATTTTAAAATAACAAAAGATTCAATGATCGATATTACACCACTTGAAGCTTACAGTATGATTGAAGAAAATTATGAAAAGATGAGTGTGAATGAATTAAGTCGTCCTAATGAATTATTCAAAGTAATGTATTATTATTATTTAAATCCACGTGAATTATTATATGTGAAACGTTTTAATAAAGATGCATTACATTGGTTACTTGAAAACATTCACTTATATTATAAACAATCACTTGTTTCTCCAGGTGAAATGGTTGGTATTATTGCTGCTCAATCAATAGGTGAACCGACAACACAATTAACATTAAATACTTTTCATTTTGCTGGTGTTTCATCAAAATCTACAGTAACAAAAGGTGTTCCACGTATTGAAGAAATATTAAGTTTATCAGAAAATCCAAAAAATCCTTCTATAACTATTTATTTAAAGGAAGATGACCAAAAAGACCGTGTTAAAGCTCAAAATATATCAACAATGGTTGAACATACAAATTTAGCCGATGTTGTAAAATCGTCACAAATATATTTCGATCCAAATGATTATTCAAGTCATATTGAAGAAGACGATACAATGATGAAACAATTCTATGAATTTGAAAATATGATAAATGAATCAATGAATGATGATTACATTATAAATGATAATATTGAAAAATCAAAATGGGTAATAAGATTAGAGATTGATCCTGAAATAATGCTTGAAAAAAATTTAACAATGGATGATATTAATTTTGTATTGAAAAAAATTTATAAAGATGATATTAGTTGTGTATATAGTGATTATAATAGTGATAATTTAGTATTTAGAATAAGACTCAATACAATAAAAAAGGAAATAAAGAAAGATAAAGATAGTTCAATTGGAATTGTATCATTAGACCAATCTGATGAAATTTATATGTTAAAGAATTTTCAAACACATATGTTGAAAAATATAGTATTACGTGGTGTTAAAAATATTAATAAAGTTATATTACGTAAGGTTATTGATGAAGTTAAAATAGTCGAAGATAAATATAAATCACAAGAAGTATGGGTATTAGATACAATTGGTTCTAATTTATTAGATGTTCTTGCTCTTGATTATATTGATAATTATCGCACAACTACAAATAACATAATTGAGGTATATAATGTATTAGGTCTTGAAGCAGCAAGACAAACATTATATAATGAATTTAGTGAAGTATTGGAAGATAATTCATATATTAATTATCATCATATGTCAATGCTTTGTGATAGAATGTCATATAATACAAAAATGATATCAATATTTAGACATGGTATTAATTCCGATAATATTGGTCCTATAGCAAAGGCTTCATTTGAAGAAACACCAGAAATGTTTTTGAAAGCTGCAAGACACGGTGAATTAGATCCAATGCGTGGTGTTTCATCTAATATAATGTGTGGTCAGGAAGGTTATTTTGGAACAAGTAGTTTTCAAGTAGTTATTGATATTGATAAAATGAAAGAATTAGATGATGTAACTCCAGAATTTATGACCAAAACAGAATATCTTGATAAAGTATACACTGTTAAAGAAGGTAAAAAAGTTGTTGATAAATGTTCTGATGAAAATCTAAAGATAGAAAGTATTATTAATATGGAAAATACTATAATAGGAAAAGATGATGATTATATGCCTGACTTTTAATAAAATAGAAATAAAAATAGAAATAAAAAATAGAAATAAAAAATAGAAATAAAAAATAGAAATAAAAAATAAAATTTTAATTAAAAAACAATATAATATTATTATGTTGTTTTTTATTGTTTAATTTATCTAAGATTGTAAATAACATTTTCTACAAACAGGTATATAATTATCACTACCTATTACAATTTGATTATCTTCTTCTGTTAATCTTTTTGAAAATATAGCATAAGTTCCATCTTTACAAGACATACATAGACTTTTTAATTTTATAATATTATCACTTAATGGTATGAGTTCCAGAATATCACCAAATTTCTTTCTTTCAAAATCACTATCAAGACCACATACATAAACACACTTATTATGAATTTCTATCATTTCTAAAACAAAATCATATAAATCTTCAAAGAATTGTCCTTCATTAATCATAATTACTTGTGAATTTTTAATTTCATTATTATTAATATCTTTTAATTTTTTTGTAAGTATACAGTTTATTTTTATATGGTCGTGTGAACTTAGTTCTGTATCACTATATCTATTATCATCAATATAATTAATTACTGATATTTTATGTCCCAGTAATTTATGCTGTTTATATTTTTGTATGATATGGGTTGTTTTTCCTGAAAACATTGGACCAAAAATAACTTCAAGATATCCAGATTGTCTATTTAAATTTAAATTTGACATTATAATTTATAGTATATAAAATATAATAGAAATAATAATCAATTTTATTATATATTGTTATCATATTAGTTATTGATGTCAATATATAGAAATTTACCTGAATATATAAAAGATATTATATTATCATATTATTGGATATGGAAGTATAATGATGTAATTACAGAAATGAATGATATGATAAAAGATATTAATTCTATAAACAAATATATGAATACGTATGGTATTAATAATACAATTTGTGGTATTCAACATAAAGTTGATAAATTATACAGACATTATTGTAAATTACATAATGAAAAAATAAAAAAAATAAATGCTTACAAATCATTAAAATATTTTACAATGAGTGTAAATAATTATACAATTAAATGTATAAATCAAACAAAACAGATTCAAGAATTTATTGATATGAATATTCCATTTTATAATGATATAACAAAATACTATATTATATATGGTAATAATGAAACATATGTAAATAATAAAATTATTAATTATTTTAAAGAATTATCAGATATATAAATTATTTATTTTTATATGTTATATATTTTTTCATTAAATCTTTTTTTAATAATATCAACCACATTATTATTAATATCAGATAAAATACATTTTCGATTCAACTTATCAGCCACAAATCCAGTTGTTCCTGAACCACATACTGGATCAAATATAACACTATCTTCATTTGAAAATATTTTTATTAATCTTTCTAATAATTTTTGAGGTTTTTGTGTTGGATATAATCTTGGGTCCTTATTTGTTCTTGTTATTGAATGAATATCATCCCATAAATTTGATAATGGTTTACCCTTATGCTCATGTTTATAAATTTTAACATACATATTTTTATTTTTTGGCACAAAATGTATTCTATTTTCTTTTATCATATTTTCAACATTTTCTTTTGGTTGTTTCCAACCATATTCATTTGAATATTCAACATTATCATGTATTATAGTAAATTGATAACCTTTACGTGTTCTATCATGTTTTAACGCACCAAGGCTATAATATCCATTATTGTCTTTATTTTTAAATGCCCATACTGAATCCTGATCTATTGGAATACGTATTTCATTAAATATTCTTTTTTTATTATACGCTATAAATAAAATATCAATAACAGCACCGAATTTATTTTTTACAATATTCTTTCCATGACATCTTTTCCAATATATTTTTTCAATATTTATAAAATGATTGCGTAATATTTTTTCTATTATAAAACTATTTTCAGACGTTATATGTATTATCAATGAACCTTTTTTAGATAAAACACTTTTCAAATTTAAAATAAATTCGGTAATCCATATTTCATAATCATTATCATCCCATTTATCATTAAAACCTATATCAATATTATCACAAGTTAATGTAAAATTCCTATTAGTATGATATGGTGGGTCCATATAAATTAAATCGATATTTTGTATTGAATCTAAATTATTTTTTATTATATGATTTGTATCTCCTATAAATAATTTTACATTATCATTTATTTTATATTTTGGTATTTTTGTATTATTCATTATTATTGTTTATATAATTAAATATTGAAATCATTTTTTTTTATAGATTATTAAAAATTGATTTCAAGGAATATTTATATATTTTATACAGTATTAATGAATAAAAATATAACAGAAAATCAATGTATATATAAAATTAAACAACAAAAAGGATTAAATAGGAATACAATAGATAAATATTACACTTGTTATAGTGTTGTCAACCTATGTATTGTTATGATAGAGAAATATATAAAAATAGATAGAAATGATATAATAATTGAACCAAGTGCCGGTAATGGTTCATTTATTAATAATATTAAATCATTAACAGATAATTATAAATTTTATGATTTAGAACCAGAACACGATGAAATATTAAAACAAGATTACTTATTAGGTAATTATCAAGATATTAAAAAAAAATATAACAAAATACATATAATAGGAAATCCTCCATTTGGTAGACAATCATCATTAGCAATTAAATTTATTAAAAAGTCCTGTGAATTTTGTAATACTATTTCATTTATTTTACCCAAAAGTTTTAAGAAGGATAGTTTACAAAAAGCATTTCCATTAAATTTTCATCTTATATATGAGTTTGATTTACCAAATAACTCCTTTATAGTAGATGGTAAAGAACACGATGTTCCTTGTGTATTTCAAATTTGGGAAAAAAAATCTACTAATCGAATTATTACTAAAAAAATAGAGCCCAATAATTTTGTTTTTGTAAATAAAAATGATAATCCAGATATATCATTTCGTCGTGTAGGTGTTAATGCAGGAAATGTTGATATAAATATAAAAGAAAAAAGTGAACAATCACATTATTTTATAAAATTTACAAATGATAAACCTATATTTGATAATATAAATGAATTATCAAAAATCAAATATAAGTTTAATAATACCGTAGGACCTAAATCAATATCTAAACAAGAATTAATCAAAGAATTCAATATGTTTATATAGTAAATACAAATTTCAATGAATTATTTTGACCATTTTTTTTGTAAATAATACAATGAAATATAAATAGAGGTATTTTATTATTATATATATAATAAAATGTCATCATACATTGAAGAAAATATAAAATTGAATAATAATAATAATGATAATAGCATATATATAACAACAATGGACAAGACAAAATTACAAAAACCCTTTTTGAAATGGGTGGGTGGAAAAACTCAAATTATAGAGGAGGTTTTGAAAACAGTTCCAAGAGAGATAAACAATTATCACGAATTCTTTCTTGGTGGTGGAAGCGTATTATTTGCTATTTTATCATTAGAAAGAATTGGAGATATTGTAATTAAAGGAAATATATACGCATATGACTATAACAAAGCTCTTATAAGTTTATATGATAATGTAAAAACAAATCCTCGAAAGATATATCACGCTATATGTGAACATAAATATATTTTTGAAAACATAACAGGAACTGAAGTGAATCGTAAACCCACGAATATGAATGAAGCAACAACCTCAAAAGAAAGTTATTATTACTGGTTACGAAAATGCTATAATGAAATTGAAGATAAGTGTTGTATAGAAGCATCAGTATTATTTATGTTATTAAATAAATTATGTTTCCGTGGTTTATATAGAGAGGGACCCAATGGCTTTAATGTGCCTTATGGTCACTATAAAAATCCAAGTATTATAACAGAACAAACAATTATGGAAATAAGCAGTTTATTACAGAAAGTAACATTTAAATGTTGTCATTTTGAAGAATCTTTTAATTTTGTAAAACCAAATGATTATATTTATTGTGATCCACCATATGTTCCTGAAAATAAAACGTCTTTTGTCGATTATAATAGTGACGGTTTCACAATAAAGGAACATACAAGTCTCTTTGAAAAACTCGTAAAATTAGATAAAAAATATATACGATTTTCACTAAGTAATTCAAAAGTAGCTATGGTCGAAGAGTATTTTCATGATGGGTTTCAGTGTCAGGAGGTGAAGGCACGACGAGCGATAAATTCAAAGAATCCGGAATCAACGACAATGGAGGTAATATATTATTCATAGGACAAATGTTGTCAAGTGAAATTTTTTGTTGAGTCAAATATAAATAAATTAAGTAGGAACAAGGTATATAATAAATATTTTTACTTCTATAAAAGTCTAAAAATTCTTGTTGGTCTTCATGAACAGTTGAACCAAATACAGGCGTATTACCGTAAGTAAATTCGTATTCTTGAAAAGCGACACACACAATTAAGAGAGGTTTACCTGTAGCTTTCGGTATACCAGCGTATTTCAATGGGGTCCCGTAAACTTTTTCTCCAGCAGTACCAGTGGTCGTCCAATTACGTGTTTTGACCTCGACTATATACTCATCAGTTTCTCGGTCTGGATTATAATGTCCTATTTTTTTACATTGACGGACATTGTAACCGAGTTTGTATAATAATTCTTCTACAAAATATTCACCCAGTTTGGTAGTCCATTGACTGGTTGCGTTTTCGTAACCGATAATCATATTTCCCCATACTTTTTCTTTGGCGGTGTCATTAATAAGTGGTTTCTGGATTGCCCATCGGCACACATTCATAAAGGTTTTTGATGATTGAAACATCGTAATTATTTATATAAAATATTTATTTTTATTGAAAATAATTCAATTTTAAATGTATTTGTATAAAATATAAAAATAATATGAGAAATAAGTCAGCATTTTAAATGTTCAAATGTGTAAAATAGTAAAACAATAAAATTGAATTATAATTACATTATATTTTTAATAATTAAATATAATGTCAAAAACTTCAAAGAGTATGGTATATTCAAATACAGATTTATTAAAATCAAATAAACAAGAATTACAAAACAAAGATGAAACAAAAACTTTTATGTTTGGTGATATAGAACAAATAAATATGAATCCGTTAGATTATGTAAATGTATCTCCTATGTTAAATATAATATATGTAAAAATTATAAAAAATATGATAATTAATGATAATAGAAATGTGTTATCATCATATAATAATGTATTCCATAATAGTAATATTTATACATACTTAGTTAATGTAGATTATAAGATTTTATCATTTTATAATATTATTAAAAATAGGGTATTATCTTATAATACAAAAGAACAATGTATGGAATATTATATTAAATCATGTAATTATTATAATATATTAAATCTTTTTGCAAGAAGTTGTATACTAAAATATAGAAAAAAATATGATTATGAATATGATATGTGTATGGAAAATAAGTTAGATGATTATAAAAAAGAAGATATTATGTTTATTATTGATAATAATCGTGTTTATAAATTTTATTCAAAAGATTTATATAAAATTACAAAAAAAAATCTTACAATGCAAGATGATTGGTTTTCGACACCAAAAATGATATGTAACCCTTTTACAAATAACCCTTTTACAATTTCACAGTTATATAACATATATTTCTTTCTTGAAAGTAGACCATTTCGTTCATCTGATGTATATAAAGAATACTTTCGTAATAATTTTAATATAAAATATTTTCAGGAATTTACATTACCAACTATTCGTGAAGATATTATTAAAGAAAAGGTGAAAAATATGTCTAATTATGAAATTTTAAACTACAGTAAACGTGTTTTTAAAAAATATTGTTTGGATATAGGTATATATCATAAAATAAATACAACATTTCCTGTTCAACTATTACGAAAACATTTTAAATATTATATAGAGTTATATTTACTTTCTTGTTATTCAACATGTCAAAGTAAACGATTTTATTATTCACGAATTTTGAAATTAAAATTAAAAATATTCTTCAAAGATAATCCAACATTTGGTAGAAAAATTGTAAAAAAAGTTCATACATTACAAAGAGATACATCAGGAAATATAAAGAATATTTATAATAGAATTACACTATTTCAAAAAAAAATATTACCAAATAAATTTTATCACACCGATAATTTTAATGGTAATGATAAAATAAAAAAAACAATATTTGATCTTACAAATTATATATCAAAAAATAAATATAATAATTTTAATATAACTGATAATGAAGAAAATGTAGATGATAACATAAATATATTACCAAGAACATTTGGAAATAACGATTCTTATGATTTTGAAGTTGATGTTGATGAAGTAAGACGAACTAATCTAACATTTACAACAAATAGTAGTGTAACTTACAATATTGATCGACAAGGAACATTAACATCAAATATATCTATTCCAGAAACAACACAAAATAATACACGCGTATCTCAAGATAGCGAAGAATCTGAAGATGATGAAGAATCATTTATTATTTATAATAGTGAAGAAGATAATGATTTTGAAGAAGATAATAATTTTGAAGAAGATAGTGATGATGAAAATGATAATACTAATAATGATAATACTAATAATACTAATAATACTAATAATACTAATAATACTAATAATACTAATAATACTAATAATACTAATAATACTA